>ULJM01015021.1_pt1 | contig 9435 bp, 12 predicted proteins | sample 1950871 | NCBI WGS metagenome assembly ULJM01 (sample SAMEA4835471, study PRJEB28245) | human gut metagenome | biome: gut microbiome; material: fecal sample | place: Denmark | collected 2008 | reverse complement strand
TTTTATATGGGCCGCAGTGGACTCGAACCACCGACCTCACCCTTATCAGGGGTGCGCTCTAACCACCTGAGCTAGCAGCCCGCATTTATTATTTGGTCAGCAAAATTAAATGTAGCATGAACAATTTTGAAAATCAAGCACTTTTCCCGTTTATTTTTATTACAAAAAGTTACAATCTTTAAAGTTTTTGAAATTCCGTGCCGTTATTATCTTTAGTATATATATATTAAGGAGTACTATGAGTTTAGCAATAGATTCTAATCTTGAATATTTAAGATTGAAGCTTGGAATAAGTTCGGTTACTTTTCAGGAAAAATATTCAAATCTTTCTATTGATGAAATTGTTGAAGCAGAAGCAGCTTCAGGAAATCAGAATGCTATTGCGCTGGCTCAGGAAATTTTAACAAATACAGCTCTTGTTATTGAGCTTTTTAACCTTGCTGATGAAAACAACAAATACATGATTTTGAGAGAAATGTCTTCTCAGCAATTGGAGGTTTTCCTGCCTGAAATGGATGAAAAAGACTTGCATCAAGGTCTATTTTTCTTTACTCAGGACAAATTAATGAAGATGCTTGAACATCTTCCATCTGAGCAGCTTGTTAATACAGCTTTTCAACTTTTTTCAAAAGAAGAAATCGTTCAGTTGATGCCAGATGAGCAATTAAACAAGTTTTTAACCAGTACTGATATTGATAAAAATAAGATTTTAAAACACATGCAATCAATACCGCCTGAATATATAGCACAGGTGTTGGAACAGATTACAGGTGAACCTGCGCAGAATTTAAACAGTATTGATTTGACAAAACAAATCGGTCAGCTTAACCCGCTTGAATATCAAGATGCTCTCATGGCTTTTCAGCCTACTCAAAAGCAGCAGCTGGTCTTATCTTTGGCTAAAGAACACGAAGAATGGTTCCAGTTGTTTGATGCGCAAGCTTATACAAAAATTATTAACCGCGAAAAGCAGCAGCCTGAAGTTGTTAAAGGAATGTCTGTTATAGAGCCTGAGTATATACAGGAAATGTTAAAAGAATTGCCTAATGACCTTTTATCAATTGTAATAACTCAAATGGATACACAGGAGTTTGCAGAAATTTTAATGGATAGATTTCCTGATATCTTAGCTGAAATTATTATGAAATAATCAAAATTTTAAAAGGCTTTGAATATCAGTTTCAAGATAGTTTGCAAGAGATGTAATTTTTGCAAGCGACATATTTTGTATACCGCGTTCAATTCTGCTGATGTATTCACGATTCACTCCCATTTTTTCCGAAAGAGTTTCTTGTGAGTAGCCTTTACGTATTCTTTCAGCTTTAACGTTTCTGCCGAATTGTTTTAATATTTCAGATTGATTATACATACTTTTTTATTTTCTCATTGTTGACAATTTTTTGCGTGTACCTTATAATTATCCTTGAGGGATACTTATAAGTATTGATGGTTATATGGTTACGAAAGATAATTCAAAAGAATTTAATATTAGAGAACGTAAAATACTTTATTTAATTGCCAATGGAAGTTCAAACAAGAAAATAGCTTCAAAATTGTTTATCAGTCATAATACAGTAAAGGTATTGGTGAAAAAGATTGTTTCCAAATTAGGAGCAGTTAACAGAACTAATGCGGTGTATTTAGCTTTTAAGAAGGACTTGATATCTGAAAATGATGATAAAGATATTAAGGATTAAATATCCTTTAGTATCTCTATAACAAGTTTTAAAGCTTCTTCAGAAAACATAAATTTCATGTTTTTTCTTGAGTAATTAGAATTTAGTTTTACTTTTTTAACGGTTATATTGCCATTATAACCGCAAGCAGTGTACATTAAACCTACGGGTTGGCATTCATCGGTTGACGGACCTGCAACGCCTGTTGTACAGATTACCACGTCACTGCCTGTAATTTTTAATAGTCCGTCAGCCATTTCGTATGCGCATTCGGGACTTATTGCGCCGAATTTATCTAAAGTTTCTTGTGATACACCTAAGATATTGTGCTTTGCTTCTTTTGAATAAGTTACATAATTAGCCCTGATATAGTTTGAGCTTCCTGTTACATCGGTTAATCTTGAACTTACAAGACCGCCCGTACAAGATTCGGCTGTTGCTATTTTCATCTTGTTTCTTGTCAGAATTCTTGAAATTTTGTCAGGAACTTTTGAACTGTGGCATAAAATTAAAGCTTTTAAATTAAGGAATGCGTGTTTCATAAATTAAATTTTGAGCAAAAAAATAATTTTGTCAATAATTCTTTACATGCATTTTGGTTTATTATGTAATATCATGTTTTCTAGAAAATAAGGAATAAGTCATGGCTGTAAAAGAAAAAAATAATGATTTTGGGATGCTACCTCAGAACGTAGAAGCTGAGGAGGCGGTATTAGGTGCGATTTTAGTTAATCCTAACGTAATTACAAAAGTTGTTGAAACTTTAAAACCGGAAAGCTTTTATAAACCTGCACACAGGTATATTTACGAAGCCATGCTTCAATTATTTAATTCTAATGAAAGAATAGATATTGTATCTGTTTCTGATGTTTTGAATTACAATTCAAAGCTTGAAACAATCGGCGGACGTGCGTTTGTAAATGACTTATGCTATAAAACAATCACAACATCAAATATTGAATACTATGCAAAAATTGTTCAGGAAAAAGCAATTAAAAGGGCTTTAATCAACGCAGGTTCTGAAATAGTATCTTTCGGATACGATGTAAATCCTATTGATGAATCCCTTGATAGTGCCGAAAAACTTATATTTGACATAGCTTCCAAAAAAGCAACCTCCGATTTGGTTCATGTTAAAGACCTTGTTTTAAACACCTATGAAAAGATTGAATACAGATATGAGCATAAAGATGAATTAACAGGCGTACCAACAGATTTCTACGAATTGGATGCGATTTTAAACGGACTTCAAAAATCCGACCTTATAATCCTTGCAGCGCGCCCTGCAATGGGTAAAACAGCATTTGCGCTTAACATTGCACAGAATGTTGCAATTAAGGCAAAAACACCTGTTGCGGTTTTCTCACTTGAAATGTCAAAGGATCAGTTAATGCAGCGTATGTTATGTTCTGAGGCTGAAATTGATTCGCAAAGGATAAAGACAGGTAATATGCAGAGCAAGGACTGGGAAAAGCTTGCAACCGCAATGAATTCTTTTGCACAGGCTCCGATATATATTGATGATACTTCAGGCTGTACAATTACCGATATTCGTGCAAAGTGCAGAAGATTAAAAATGGAAGAAAAAGATTTGGGCTTAATCCTAATCGACTACCTTCAATTAATGGAAGGTTCGGGAAGGGATGACCGTATGCAGCAGATTTCAGCAATTTCAAGGGGATTGAAAATCCTTGCAAAAGAACTTGACGTTCCTGTTATCGCGCTTTCTCAGTTGTCGCGTGCAGTAGAATCCCGTACAGATAAACGTCCTATGCTATCAGACTTGAGAGAATCAGGCTCAATCGAACAGGATGCTGATATTGTAATGTTTATCTACCGTGACGAGTATTACAGAAAGTCAGAGGACGGGGAAGAAGACGTTCAGGCAAAAGCAGCAGCTAAAGGTGAATCCGAGATTATTATTGCAAAACACAGAAACGGTTCAGTCGGAACTGTTAAGCTTCTTTTCCAAGGCAATATTACGAAATTCAAAAACCCTATTAAAACGGATGCTTTTTAAGTATTCTTTTTAAATATTAATAATATTGCATTTTATTAACCCGTTATGATATCATTTATATGGGTAAGTTTCCTATGCCTCCACGACACACATAATTTCGAAGAAATTGGTCGAAAGGAGGTGATAATATGACAAGGCAAATAATAAAAGCTGCCATAATCGCAGTTATAGCAGCTCTTAAAATTGTTCTTTTGTTCATATAGGGAACGAAGAAAGCTCTAAAGGTCTAGCCACCATTAGGGCTTTTCCCTATAAAATTATTATAACATATTTTTTATAGAATTCAAGTGTCATAATTAATAATATGTTTTAACTTTTTCCCTGTAATATTGCAGAATTCTGTGTATTGATTTTTTTTATCGCCATAGTCGTTGATAAAACTTTTAATCCATGTTCCGTCTTTAATTTTGAAATCTTGTACGATAACATAAATATCAGGATTTGATATATTAATAGTTTTAGCAGTTAGAACAATAATTTTGAATGGTTTGCCATTTCTTTTGTTTTTTAATACATAATATAATTTTTCGATTGTGTTTACATTAATTAGATTGTCAAAATCAGCGTAAATAAAGTAAATCATTTTGTCAGAAGCCATAACCTCTAAAAAGTTTTTAATTCTTTTGTTATAGCGAGTTTCGAATTGTTGTTTTGTGAGTTTGTAGTCGTGTGGAAAAAGTTCTTGAGTGAGTTCTATATCCTCAAAAAAGTCATTGAAGTTATTTTGAATAAGTTTCGCAGTTCTTTCTAAATCAAAACTGTATTTTAAATCGAATGGTAGAGTTTTTTCACCGTAAATTTTTCGCGGTTTGAGTTTGACAGCGGTAGTAAGAACTCTAGGCAGGCAATTGTTTCCGAGAGAAACAATGTGAAAGTTTTGTAACTTAAATCTTATAAAATCAACAATAGAAAAATAGTACAAAAAATTTCGGATATTCTTTCTGGTTTTTCTTGAAAAGATAACGGAAGTTATGACTTTTATAAGTAATTTTTTTGTTTTAAGAAAGCAATACATATTACCTCATGTGTATTTGATACATTAATACGTTGTTAAATACAGTAGAAGTGTCAAAAAAAAGACACTATTATATATAGTAATGATAGACAGCAATAATATAAAGAAAATTCTTGGAAATAATGTTAGAAATTTGAGAAAAGCTAAAAATCTTTCGCAGGAAAAGTTAGCCGAGATTATTGGTTTGGAACGAGATTCTCTTTCTTCTATTGAAACAGGTCGTGCGTTTACATCCAGTGAAGTTATTGCAAACATTTCCAACTATTTCAATGTTGAACCAAGTTTATTATTTAAATCTGATTTCATTGAGCATACCGACAAAGAAGTTAATTTAAAAAAAGAAATAAACCGTTTATTATCTGATTGCTGCCACGAATTGTTAGAAAAGATTTACAACATAATTATTGCTTTAAAAAAGTAAAGTCAAGTATTTTTCATACTGTACCTCCTTACGTAGGATACTAATTTATATGACAATAATCTAATTGTAGTTAGATTTAATCCAACTGTCAATAGATAAATGTCTACTGCAATAACAATAACTATAATGAAAATATGATAATAATAAATATATATAATGTTAAATGGCAAAAAAAATATACTAATAAAGAAATTGCTGAAAATTCTGGTTTGAGCACTGCTACAATTACTAAAATTACAAGAGGCGAACACGTTGATTTAAAGTTAAGTACTTTGGAAAAATTAGCAAAATTCTTTGGATGCTCTGTTAAAGATTTATTGGTTGAAGTGCCTGACAAGAACTAAACACACTTGAATTATTACATTAATATGTTATAATATAAATATAGGGGCAAGCCCCCAACAACCGTATTTTGTTGAGAGCTTGACTTAGTACCCTATAACCAAAAAACAATAATTTCTAAAACCGTTATAATTACCGTTATAACGGTTTTTATTATTTTTGTTGTCATAGGCTCACCTCCTTTCTGACTTGTTGCTTAGTACACGTGTGTCAGTGGAGGTATGGTACTACCCTGAAATTATTATATGCTAAAATTAAATTAATGCAATATTATTAATATTTTTTCAGATAATCTTCAAAGGCTTTTACATTCACCTTGTAGCCGCAGCCTTCATGAAGTTTTGCGGGGTATAATATTCTTTTGGCAGGATATTTCCTGCACATCGCAAGTCTGTGATTGTAATCCGAACATAAACCGTCTTCTGTCACAAGTTTGCATGCGAAAATAAGGTTGCCTTCTTCATCTTTTCCTTTTATATAAAATCTCTTGTATGCAGGAAATAAAAACTGCATTATTTTGAATTCTTTTTCGGTATATGTATCATAGCTGTACATATAATTACAGCATTTACCGCATTTTTTGCACTCGCCGGTTATCTCATATGTCACTTTTTCGGGAACAAAATATGAACGGATTTCGTTAAATATTACAAATAAGAAATCAAGCATATTCATATAATATCATACATTTGCCAAGAAAATACTTTTATAATAGAATTATATAGTTGACGAGGGAGAGCTTATGGCTAAATATTATGTAAACAGAAATTATACAGCCAAAGAAATGGCAAAAGCAAATATATCTAAGAATTCCAAAAAAAAGGGCGGATTTTTTTCTACTGTAAAATTCATTTTTATAATGGGCTGCGCTTGTGTGCTTGCAGGTGTTGCATCTTTGCAGTTATATCTTTCTTCGCTTCCTCCGATTAACAACTTGGAACAGTTTAAACCTAATATTGTAACTAAGATTTATTCTGCTGACGGGGAAATCATTAAAACATTCACAGCTTACACATACGAAAAAATTGAGTTGAAAGATATCCCGGAAAATCTTAAAAAAGCATTAATTGCAACTGAAGATAAAAACTTTTACCGCCATCACGGATATGATATGACAGGTTTGGCCCGTTCAACAGTTCAAAACCTTATGGCAGGACACGTTGTTCAAGGTGCAAGTACCATTACACAACAGCTTGCAAGGGTGCTATTCCTTAATAACGAAAGAACTTTTGACAGAAAATTAAAAGAATTATTCATTGCTGCAAGAATTGAAAAAACAATTTCTAAAGACCAAATTCTGGAAATGTATATGAATAACGTATATCTCGGTGCAGGGGCTTACGGTGTTGAGGGGGCTGCACAGATTTATTTTGATAAACATTTGAAAGATTGCGACCTTGCAGAACTTGCTCTGATAGCAGGTCTTCCTCAAGCGCCTTCCGTGTATTCTCCTTTTAACAATATGGATTTGGCGGTTAAGAGACGCAATCAGGTTTTATTACGTATGTATAAAATGAGATACATTACTAAGGATGAATATACAAAAGCAAAAGACGAAAAAGTTAAGCTTGCTAAAATGCCTCAATACTATACAACAAATAAGGCTCCTTACTTCTGCGATTACGTAATGAAAGAACTTGAAAAATTGGGCTTTGATGAAACAGAAATTTCTCAAGGCGGTTATAAAGTCGTTACAACTTTGGATTATAAAGCTCAAAAGGCTGTAAACGATGCAATTATAAATAATTTAAGAAACTACGGTTTAACAAAAGACAACACACAGGCAGCAGTATTTTCTTTCAGCCCGATTGACGGTAAAATCATAGCATACGCGGGCGGAAAAGATTATACAAAGAGCCAGTATGACAGGGTTACTCAAGCTGTAAGACCTCCCGGATCTTCCTTCAAGCCGTTTGTTTATGCAGCTGCTATGGAAAAAGGCATAAGCCCTAATGATATGATTGAAGATAGACCTGTGACTTTAGGAACCTGGTCGCCTCACAACTACGGAAACAAATACAGAGGAAAAATTCCTGTATATACAGCTTTAATGGTTTCATCGAACGTTTGTGCTGCAAGAATGATTCAGGAAGTCGGTGTGCGTGCGGTTATTCAAACAGCAAGAGTTTTAGGTATTGAAACTCCGCTTGAATACGATTACACTATTGCACTGGGTTCTAACGGCGTTAAACTGTTTGAATTTACAAGAGCATACGGTGCTTTTGCAAACGGAGGTTTTGTTGTTCAGCCATATTCTGTTGAACGTGTCGAAACTTCCCGCGGAAAAGTTGTTTATAAAGCGCCGAAAACAAAAATTTCTCATCAATTAAGTATGAACACGGCTGCTGAAATGACTGCAATGTTAAAAACAGTAATGTCTAACGGTACAGGTCGTGCCGCAAACATTGGAAAACCTGCAGCCGGTAAAACAGGAACCACTGATGATAACAAAGATGCTTACTTTGTAGGCTATACGCCGAATATTGTTACAGGTGTATGGGTTGGAAACGACGATAACACAGTAATGTCAAAAATAGTTCAGGGCGGTACTGTTCCTGCTCTTATTTGGCGTGACGTTATGAAAGTTGCAACAGAACCTTACGGAAAAGCAGAATTTAATTATCCTGAAGTTCAGTTAATTCCTTTTGCAGCAGGCTCAAATGTTAAAATTATCGGCGGTGACGACAATGCTGAAAAGCCAAAAGAGGAAGAAGAAAAACCTGTTAATCTGGATGATGTTACAGCAGTTACTCCTGCGGATGTTGTCAAGAATGCAAATAAAAAGAATGCGGAACAGCCTGTTTCTGCGCCTGTTGCTCCAAAGCCTGCAGCTCCTGCAAAACCTGCTGCTGCTCCGATACCTATTCCTATGGCAGTGCCTGAAAGTCTTCACTAGTTTACAAAGGATTATATAATGTCAGAATTTATTTCACATATAGGGACAGATGAGTCAGGTAAGGGAGATTTTTTCGGACCGCTTGTTATAGCAGGTGTTCTTGCCGATGAAAAATCTGCGCAGTTTTTTCAGGACTTAGGAATTAAGGACAGCAAAAAGTTATCGGATAAAAAAATGCTTACTATGGCTGTTGAGATTAAAAAACACGCTCCCCATTCGATTATTGCTATTTCAAATTCTAAATACAACGAGCTTTACGGGAATATTAAAAACCTGAATAAACTTCTTGCCTGGGGACATGCAAGAGCAATTGAAAATATTTTAAACAGCAGTAACTGCGAGTACGCTCTATCAGATAAATTTGGAGATGAAAGCTTAATTAAATCAGCTTTGATGAAAAACGGCAGAAGTATAAGACTTGAACAAATGTGTAAAGCTGAAAGCGACATAGCAGTTGCAGCAGCATCTGTTCTTGCACGCGCAACTTTTGTTCAGAAAATGCAGGGGATGGAAGAAACCTACGGGGTTAAATTTCCAAAGGGATGTTCGGGACTTGTAAAAGATGCGGCAGCCGAATTTATTAAAAAATACGGTAAAGAAAGATTGCCTGAAGTCTGCAAAGCTCACTTTAAAACATATAATGAAGTATAGCGTGATATATGTCTTCACTTGTAATAATTCAAAAATCGTTTATAATGAAAAAGTAAATATAAACGAGGAGTGAAAGTATGGAAAAAATCAGTAACACAGCAGCTTCGTTGATTGGAGAAAGTATTACAGAGCTCCAATGCGGCGGGTTAAGCGGCTACGCTTACGGGGGGGGGCACTCTAGAAGCACTCCTTAAGCCGATTTTCAAAGTTAAGCATAAAGCTTTTACATTAGCCGAGATGATGGTCGTTATGCTCATTTTGAGTATAGTTTTGGCTGCCATGGCGCCGGTAATAACAACCAGAAGCAAGATAGATCAATCTTCTCCCTGGAAATATTCTGAGGGAAATTTATCCGATGCGTATTACGGTCTAGGCGATAGTCAAACCGCGATGATAGGACAAAAGGACTTTCTG
>ULJM01016538.1_pt1 | contig 9912 bp, 9 predicted proteins | sample 1950871 | NCBI WGS metagenome assembly ULJM01 (sample SAMEA4835471, study PRJEB28245) | human gut metagenome | biome: gut microbiome; material: fecal sample | place: Denmark | collected 2008 | reverse complement strand
TTACAGGAGGAAGTGGTTGATATCGAAGATATGTCATCCGGAATATCTATTATGGATCTTGGATTGAATGAGTTCAGACTGGATTTGCTTGATTATATTAAGACACATCCTGAGATTGAAAAGGCACCGCATGGAATGAATGCTGTGGTGAAAGCAACGGAAGAATTGCCGGCTGGTGTAATATTTGTACTTAGAAATATAAAGAATGAGGTAAATATTAACAGTCAGAACAGGCTGCATCCGTTCTATATGGTATATATGTCAGAAGAAGGAGAGGTAATCATAGATCATCTTTCACCGAAGGAAATGCTGGATTCATTCAGACTTTTATGTAAAGGAAAAAAGGAACCGGATAAAGAACTATGTGCTAAATTCAATGATGAAACAGATGATGGTCGGAAAATGGGAAAATATTCAGGTTTACTTGGAGACGCCATTGCATCCATCATTGAGTTGAAAGATGAAAGTGATATAGACAACTTCTTAGGGGGCAGTCAGGTTAGCTTTTTGAGTAATGAGATAAAAGGTTTGAATGACTTTGAACTTATTAGCTTTTTAATTGTTAAATAGAGGTGAATGATATGCTGGGATTACCACAATTAACGGAAACAAGTAAGCAACTTCCGAAAAAAGCAATTTTTACAAAATTTCAAATGAATACAGCTGCAAAAGAAAAAATTGATGCTGATATTTCAAGAATCACGATAGTAAATGAGATTGCTCCAAATAAGGTTAATATTTCTGCCGGAGAAGATGTAAAAAGCTTTTTTGTTTTGCTTGTTTCTCTCAAAAAGAAAGAATATGACGAAAAAACGATAGCAACACTTTCTAAGTTGATACCGCAAAATATTTTATTTGTTCTTGAATATGAGGATGAAAGCAGACTTGCTATTTACCATACAAAGGTAATGCAGACAGCGTGGATGCCGACAGAAGAACAAAAGGTTGAACTTAAAGGGTTAAATCTCGATACTGTCTGGGAGAATATCGTTATTGCTGTCGGTGGAGTGAATATAGAAAAAGGAAATTCGCTTGATGAACAGATAGAGATAAATGAAAAAAAGCAGAAGCTCGAAAAAGAGATTGCAAAACTTGAAAAGCAGGCAAGGGCAGAGAAGCAGCCTAAAAAGAAGTTTGAATTAGTGCAAGCAGAAAAGAAGCTTAAAGAGAAGCTTAAATTATTGGAGGGATAAGGATGTCAGTTGACCAGTATCAGAGGGCTGTGAATGGGTTAGATAAAGAAATTGCAGACCTTGAAAAAAAGAAAGCTGCAAAAGATAAAGATATAGCGTCTTTACAGAATAAAATTGTTTCGACACAAAAATCTATTAATAAGAATACTTCACAAAGCTCTCTTAATAGTAAGAGAAGACAGATTGCTTCTTGCGAATCAGATATAGCAAAAAAGAGTAAGGATAGTGCAGACCTTGGCAAGAAGATAGCTGAGAAGAGAAAGAAACGTTCAGATACGTACTTGAAACTTCAAAAAGAACAGCAGAATGAACAGAAGAAACAGGACAGGGCAAGTCAGCGTTTGCAGGTATCTTATGAAAAACGTATAGATGAACTTCAACAGCAATTAGCAAAATCTGTTGTACTTCCTCAACAGAGTAATAGTGAAAGTGAAGAAGAATATGATGTATTTGTTTCTCATGCATGGGAAGATAAAGAAGATTTTGTCGATGAATTTGTCGATGAATTGAAAAAGCAGGGACTTAAAGTCTGGTATGATACAAATAAGCTTAAATGGGGCGACTCCATGAGAGAAAAAATTGACAAAGGATTGGCTAAATCCAGATATGGTGTGGTCGTGTTATCACCCAATTATATTGCAGAACACAAATATTGGACGAAGGCTGAACTGAATGGTTTGTTTCAGGTTGAGAGTATCAATGGGAAAGTAATTCTTCCGATATGGCACAATTTGACCAAGAAGCAGGTTGTCGAATACAGCCCAATTATTGCAGACCGTAAGGCAATGACGACTGCTTCAATGACGGCAGAAGAAATAGCAGTTCAATTGAAAGAATTGTTTATGCCTGAAGTTACAGAGGAAAATTAAATGAATAGTGACATTACAACAGCTCTGATAGGTGTTGGAGCAACAATTGCCGGAACTATTCTTGGTTGGGTGTTAAATAATTTATCAAACAGAGGTAAGTTGAACATTTATATTTCCTTATGGGAGGATTGTTTTAAGCACAATCATATAGGAGAAATGATACCATGTTCTAAACGTGAAGAAGTACAAAGCTATACTTATAAGGCTTCATTTGACTTATATAACAGTAGCGGAAATACCAAAATAATGAGAAATATCCAAATTGCATTTAGCGATGGAAAAAGTGATATTGAGAAGCAGACACCACAAGATGATGCAACAAAAAGATTTTCAAGTCCAATGGTATTTTACGATGATGTAAAACCTATCAATATTCCACCTAAGGCAGTTATAAAACTTGATTTGCATAATGGGAGTTGGAATAAAGATGACGAGCTTGATTATATATGGAAAACAAAAAAGGTGTATTTGGTATACACTGATGAGAAAAACAAGATAAAACGCATGCTTATAAAAGCGGAAGATTACGAAAATTATTTCATAAACCATAAACCGGAGGAAAAAGAAAATGGATAAACTCAAGATGCAGACAGTTAATAAAGCTGATGAGAATTTTAAGAAACTGGCAGCTATGTTCCCTAATGCTGTTACTGAAATAATAGATGAGAACGGCGAAGTGGTTCGTGCTATTGATAAAGACGTACTCATGCAGGAGATTTCTTGCGAAGTTGTTGAGGGAAACGAGGAGCGCTATCAGTTTACTTGGCCTGACAAGAAGAAGTCGGTTCTTCTTGCCAATGCACCGATAAACAAGACATTGCGTCCTGTTCGAGATGATGAAACAATTCCAACCGGAGTAGACAGTGACGGAAAACCATATTGTAGTAGTGGTAGTGTGGATTTTGATAATACAGAAAACCTTTATATTGAGGGGGATAATCTTGAGGTATTAAAACTCTTGCAGGAAACATATCTTGGCAAAATCAAAATGATATATATAGACCCACCATATAATACGGGAAATGATTTTGTTTATGCCGATGATTTTTCTCAAAGTACAGAGGAGTATCTTGAAAACAGCGGGCAGTTTGATGACGAGGGAAATCGACTTGTAAAAAACCTTGATAATAATGGACGTTTCCATACAGACTGGTTGAATATGCTTTATCCAAGATTAAAATTAGCAAAGGATTTGCTCGCAGAAGATGGTGTTATATTCATTAGCATTGATGATAATGAAGTTGAAAATTTAAAGAAAATGTGCAGTGAGGTATTTGGACAGATAAATTTTGTTGGAATGTTGTCAGTTGAGAACAACCCAAAAGGACGAAAGAATTCTACATTTATTTCTGTTAGTTCTGAATATTGTTTGATTTTTGCAAAAAACAAAGAGATTTCTTATTTTGTTGAAAATGTACCGAAAAAATCTTCCGACATGGTTTTAGATGAAAATGGTCGTTATGTACACAACAGCGGAAAAAGAGTCTTAGTTGGAGAAAACAGCTTTAATAAAATTGTTACTTCTCCTTCCTCGGATAAAAATTATTCGGTCTATTTTAGAAAACAAGATTATTCTATTATTACTAAGAAAGAGGAGTTTGGAGTTATAGACAAAGCTCTTATTGATGCAGGATATATAAGATATGCTTCATACAATAAAGGGAAATTGATTGAAAATACATATACTGAAGAAAAATTTCTTTCATTGGCTGAGAAAAAAGCTCTAGATTTCTCAAATGATAAGATATATGAAAAAAACTTTAGTGATACCATTCGTATGAAGAGCCAGTTGGTAAATAGAGAGTATGAAGCTATTGTCAGAGGTTCAAAAAAGAAATTCAGTATGGAATTAACAACAACTGGTGCAGGAACATATTTGAAGGAATTGTTTGGATTATCTGATGTTCCATTTACAGCTCCTAAAAATACAGGTTTTTTGAAAATGCTAATTTCATTATTTGAAGAAAAAGATTTTTATGTGCTTGATTTCTTTTCTGGTTCTGCCAGTGAAGCTGATGCAGTTATGCGCCTTAATGCTGTTGATGGTGGAAAACGTAAGTTTATAATGGTTCAAGTTCCAGAAGTTCTAGATGAAAAATCTGTAGCATATAAAGCAGGTTACAAAAATATTTGTGAAATCGGCAAAGAGCGTATTCGCCGAGCCGCAAAGAAAATTGAAGAAGAAAATCCAGAAGCAAAGTTTGACGGTGGTTTCCGTGTATTGAAGTGCGACATCTCCAATATGAAAGAGGTCTACTACAATCCTGCGGAGTATGAACCATCACTGTTTACAAGACTTGAGGATAATATCAAAGAGGACAGAACTCCGGAAGATTTATTGTTCCAGGTTATGCTTGATTTAGGTGTACTTCTCTCGAGCAAAATCGAGGAAACTACTATTGCCGAAAAGAGAGTATTCAATGTAGAAGATAATTACTTGATTGCTTGCTTTGATGACAACGTAACTGAAGAAGCGATTACAGAGATTGCAAAGCAGAAACCATATTATTTTGTTATGCGTGACAGCTCTATGGCAAATGATAGTGTCGCAACTAACTTTGAACAGATTTTTGCTGCATACAGCCCTGACACAGTAAGGAAGGTGCTGTAATGAGAGAGCAAATCAACATATTAAAGTATGGTTTTTTGCTTTTCCTTGTTGTGGCAGGAGTTGTATCCGTATTTTACCAAGATGAAAATTATGTAAATGCGATTAACAGCTTATCTATTCCTATTTTTTCATTTTCTTTGAGTATAATATTTGTTAAGACAAATAAATATGCACGTGAGACGGTATTGAAAAGAATACAGGGTCAAGAAAAAATAATGAATGAACAATCACAGAAAATAAGCCAAAAAAGCGAACGGATAAAGAAAATAGATAGTAATGAGGAAATTAACGAGTTATATAAAGAATCTTTAATTTCAGCGGAAGAATTTAAATTCTTGTGCAAATACTTTTTTACTATTGACCTTTTTACAAAGATTTTTAATACATTCGCAATGTTAAGTTTTGCGTGGTGTTTACTTTCACTTGTAGGATTATTTGACATAAAATCAAATTTTGTATGGGTAAATATATTCTCTCTTGCAATTGTATTTTTTGATTTCTTTGTATTGGATGATTTATTGGTTAAACTGTTTCCAAAGAAATTTGACAAACTTCATGACCAGGCTGTGAATAAAATTGCACAGGAGGAAAAGTTAGATGAAATTTAATTTTAAGATACAACAATATCAAACGGACGCCGTTGACGCTGTTGTTAAAGTTTTTAATGGACAAGGCTTTCACGACAAAATTAGCTATATTCGTGATAAAGGAAAAGTAAAAAAAGAATATGGCATTGACGGAGAAGTTATATCTCTAGGTAATCAGATATCTTTTCAGACCGTCGGTACGCAGCTTGAGTATGATGATATAGATGAATTATCTGATACAGGATACAAGAATGAACTGGTGGAGCTTTCAGATGAACAGCTTCTGAATAATATTCAGGCATTGCAGCGTCAGAATAATATTAAGCTCTCAAACTCTCTTGTTAAGGATATGGGCAGGTGCAGTCTTGATATTGAAATGGAAACTGGTACAGGTAAAACATATGTATATATCAAGACAATGTTTGAACTGAATAAAAAGTATGGATGGAGCAAGTTTATTGTGGTTGTTCCAAGTATTGCTATTCGTGAGGGTGTAAAAAAATCCTTTGAGATTACAGCCGACCATTTTATGGAGCATTATGGTAAAAAGGCTCGTTTCTTTATTTATAACAGTTCAAACCTGAATCAGCTTGATAACTTTTCAAGTAGTTCCGGCATCAATGTAATGATTATCAATACGCAGGCTTTCGCTTCTTCTCTTAAAGAGGATGGACGTAGTAAGGAAGCTCGTATTATTTATTCAAAACGTGATGAGTTTGGTTCTCGTCGTCCGATTGATGTAATTAAAGCAAATAGACCGATTATTATTCTTGATGAACCGCAGAAGATGGGTGGAGAAGTCACACAAAAAGCATTGAAAAACTTTAATCCGCTTTTTAGCCTTAATTATTCTGCTACTCATGCAAAGCATCATAATCTTATTTATGTTCTTGATGCTTTGGACGCATTTAATAAGAAATTGGTTAAGAAGATTGAAGTTAAAGGATTTGAGGTTAAGAATTTCAGAGGTACAGACAGTTATTTGTACATTGAACAGATTGTGCTTTCAAGTAATAAACCGCCTATGGCAAAAATTGAACTTGAAATTGGATACAATAAATCCATTAATCGTGAATCCCGTATCCTTGGTGTGGGCGAGGATTTATATTATGTTTCACAAGAGATGGAACAGTACAAAGGATATACCATTTCTGAAATTGACCCGCTTCGTGGAACAGTAACTTTTACAAACGGAGAAGTTATAAGTACGGGAGATATTGTTGGCGACATATCCGAAAAAGATATGCGTCGCATTCAGATAAGAGAAACAATTCTTTCTCATTTTGAGAAGGAAGAAAAACTCTTTGATAAAGGAATTAAATGTCTGTCATTGTTCTTCATTGATGAAGTTGCAAAGTATCGCCAGTACGATGAAAACGGAGATGAAGTTCTTGGCGAATATGGCAAGATGTTTGAGCAGGAGTACATCAACGTGCTTAATGAATATGTAACAGTGCTTGATACTCCGTACCAGAGATATTTAAAATCAACTTGTAGTGATGTAGAAGAAGTACATAAAGGCTATTTCAGTATTGATAAAAAGGGACATGCTATCGACAGTAAAGTAAAGCGTGGCAGTGAGTTCTCCGATGATATTTCGGCATATGACTTGATTTTAAAGAACAAGGAAAGATTACTTTCTTTTGATGAGCCTACAAGATTTATATTTTCCCACTCGGCACTGCGTGAAGGCTGGGATAATCCGAATGTATTTCAGATTTGTACGCTTAAACATTCCGATAGTAATACTGCAAAACGTCAAGAGGTGGGTCGTGGACTCCGTTTGTGTGTGAATCAGAATGGTAATCGAATGGATGTTGAAAGCTGCGGAGAAACAGTACACGATATTAACGTGTTGACAGTTGTTGCAAGTGAAAGTTACAAGACATTTGTTACAGATTTACAGTCTGATATTAAGACTGTACTTTATGACAGACCAACTGTTGCAACAAGTGAATACTTTAAGGGCAAGTATATTAAAGTGGATGATGTTCCTACACTTATAGATGACGAAACTGCAAATGCTATTGAATTTTATCTTATTCAGAATGGCTATGTAGATATGAAGCGTAAAGTAACGGATAAATACCGTCAGGAAATTAAGAGTGGAACTGTCGCAGAACTGCCGGATGAGCTTAAACCAATGGCAGAGGGCATCCATACGCTTATTCAATCTGTATATGATGATAGTATTCTTCAGGATATGTTTAAAGATGGTCATGAAACAAAAGTTAAGGATAATCCGCTTAATGATAATTTTGCCAAGAAAGAATTTCAGGCGTTATGGCGAGAAATTAACCACAAGTATGCTTATACAGTTGAGTTCGATAGCGACGAGCTGATTAAGAAAGCAACCGCTCATATTGACGAAAAACTTTTTGTTTCTGAACTTCAGTATACAACAACCATTGGTCGCCAAAAAGCAGAAATGAATGAGTATGAGGTCGAGCGTGGAGCTTCATTTACAGGAGAAAAGACAAGGACACAAACGCTGAAACACGCAGAAACAAGTCAGATTAAGTATGACCTTATCGGCAAAGTGGCTGAGGGAACAACTCTTACCCGTAAAACTGTGTCAGCAATCCTGCAAGGAATCAGAGCTGATAAGCTATATATGTTTAAAAATAATCCGGAAGAATTTATCACAAAGGTTATTAGGCTTATCAACGAGCAGAAAGCAACAATGATTGTGGAACATATTTCTTATGATACGATTGAGGGAGAATACGATAGCACAATCTTCACAGCCGAAAAGAATACACAGAGTTTTGATAAGGCATTCCTTGCAAAGAAAGCCATTCAGGATTATGTATTTACGGATGGTTCGGCAGAAAAGAGTATTGAGAGAAAATTTGCTGAAGATTTGGATGCAGCAGCAGAAGTATGTGTATATGCAAAACTTCCAAGAACATTCCAAATTCCTACTCCGGTAGGTAATTATTCTCCTGACTGGGCAATCGCATTTCATGAGGGGACAGTTAAACACATATTCTTTGTTGCTGAAACCAAAGGTACAATGGAAACGCTTAATCTCAGACCAATAGAGCAAGCGAAGATTTCTTGTGCTAAAAAGTTGTTTAATGAAATGTCTAACAGTAAGGTGGTTTACCACGATGTTGATAGCTATCAGAGTTTATTAAATATTATGAATGATTCATCGTTGGATAAAAAGGTATGTGAATAACAATTTGATGAATGTAGAAGGAGAATTTATGGCAGATTTTAAATATGAAATAGTTGAACATATTGGCACTCTTTCAGAGAGTGTCAAGGGATGGACAAAAGAACTGAACAGGATTTCATGGAATGGTGGAGAACCTAAATATGATATCAGAGACTGGGCACCGGAACATGAGAAAATGGGAAAAGGTGTAACTCTGTCTGAGGATGAAATGGCAAAGTTGAAGAAATTATTGTAAAGAGGTGAGAAGATGGATACGAGCAGGCTTATTGGCATGCGTGTTGTTAATGTTAACACTCATGCTAATTGTATTGTCTGGAAGAATGAGCAGAAATGAGAAATATATTGCTTATACTAGGGCGTTAGATGAACTTTTTGTATATTCAGATGCTATAGATGTGACTGGAATTGAAGGTAAGTCAAAGAAAGCCAAGACGAATGAAATAAAGGAAAATGTTGTTTCCAATACAAGTAATCGACAAGTTCATGTAAAACATGTATCTGAAAAGAATAATAATAGAGGAAACAGTGCAGTTAAAGATTTCTTTAAAAATAGTGGTTTTGAAGTGATAGACAATAGGGGTAATGGAGGTCGTCTATGGATAATTGGGGAAAAGACAGATATTCGTGATACAGTTAATTCTGCGATTACTCAATTTGGAATATCTGGGAAATATGCATCGAGCAAGGAAACTAATTTTAAAAATGGATGGTATACAAAGACAGACAAATAATGGCATGTGAAGGATAAATACAAAGATAGGGGGTACACATGGAATTATATTATTTATATATTGATAATGATATTGAAAATACTAAATTTGCAGATGTTTTTTTCAAACCAGAAAGTAAGTATACTGGAGTTGCTATTACTGGAAAGCTCAGCCGGATGATTACTGGAAATGAAATTAAATTTGATATTGTTAGACCGATACTATATGCAAGAAGAGGTGAATTATCAGATCCTTATTTCAATGAATATCATGATTTGTCAATGACAGAATTAAAACAATATCTGATATATGGAAATGTAACACCAAATCTTTCAATGCTAGATAGTACTATTAGAAATTAAGTTAATAAGATTGTTAACGGAAAGCCAGTAAATAATAAATTTAAAATAATAAATTTAGGTGTAAAATACAGACTTTATGTACAAGATAGTGGTGATTATCAATCGTATGGTCATAGAGCTCATGTGTTAATAATCGAGAGTCTGTCTTTTGATTGGTTTATGGAAAAAGTAGAAAAGAAGATGATGAATAATGAATAAAAAAATTAAAGAATAAGGAAATGGTTATAGCATTATGGATTTGTGCAAATAAAACGACAGGAGGCTTACATCATGGAACGAGTAGCTAAATTTTTAAAAGAAGCAGAGACATATTATTTGGCAACAGTGGAAGGCGACCAGCCAAGAGTTAGACCTTTTGGAACAGTACACATTTTTGAAGGAAAGCTGTATATTCAA
>ULJM01012375.1_pt1 | contig 10792 bp, 10 predicted proteins | sample 1950871 | NCBI WGS metagenome assembly ULJM01 (sample SAMEA4835471, study PRJEB28245) | human gut metagenome | biome: gut microbiome; material: fecal sample | place: Denmark | collected 2008 | reverse complement strand
AGAATTATGTACTTGGCGTCAGTACAGCAGGTTTTTTATTATATCCTCTGTTTAAGCATTTTTTAAACAACAGGCTTTACAAGCTTTTTATGATTATTACCGGATTACTAACTGTTTTTTTAACAATCAGCACTAGCTGCGGTAAGTCCTTTGAATATATATTTAGCGGCGGAATTATTCTTTTTATACTTCTTGGCCTTGTTGGGGGTAATGTATATTATGTATCTGCTTGTATGATTAGAAACAGACATTTGGCAAAAACTGCCGGCATTTCATATTTCCTGGGTATACTGCTTCAGTTCATCAATCATAATGCCATTCATATAAGGACAATACAGCTTGTTATTTTGTCAGTATCTATGCTGATGCTTTTTATCTTACTGATAGAAAATGAACGTATTCTCAGCCGCTATAGCACTGACAAATATACTGCTAAAACTATAATTGAAAGCTCAGCAAAAGGTAATAAGCATAATATTTTATTATATATTAGCATTATAGTTCTTGTGATACTTATGGCGTGTTTATTCAGCACTCTCGATAGCGCAGTAACACTCGTCCATTCCGACGGTATTGCTGACATAGGACAGGGAGCCAGAATTCTGCTTGCCTTCAGTGGACTTGTTGCTGGCTTTATATTTGATATTAGTAATAGAAAGTATACTGGAATCATCATGTACTGTATAATGATTCTTTCTACCCTGTGTATTGTCCTGCTTGAATTTTCCAAGCCATTCGTGGCTGTGCTTATTGTATTCTATCTGTCTGCTGGATTTTTTGCTGTTTTCTTTACATCAGAATTTATGGAGCTTTCACAGTATGTCAGAATACCTGAGCTTTGGGCTGGAATGGGGCGGGCTGTTAACAATATTACTGCCGCTGTTATTGCCAGCTTTGTTTTACAACTGCTTTCCTCTGATAATAATCTTTTAAAAATAATTCTTATACTTGTTTTATTTGTTTTAGTAAGTATTATGTCAGTAATATATACATTTGAAAAATATTATTTTATACAACAGTTTACGCACCATACAGATGAAGTAACAAACGAACAGGATCAGTTACATAAATTAACTACACAATACTCCTTTACAGAAAGAGAAGGAGAAGTGTTTAGCTATCTTGTTACTACTGAAGATAACATCCAGACTATCTCAGAGCATATGCATGTATCAAGACGGACACTTGAACGATACATTTCAGCTATTTATGGAAAAACCGGTGTGAAATCACGAGTTGGACTTATTAATCTGTTTAATAAATGTGTGTGATTAATCTGTTTTCCTTTCCTGTTTAGGGTCTAAAGCAGCGTGGCGGACTTCCGCCACGCTATTTTAGTATATTGGCGGACTTCCCTTATATACTTTATTCATAATGTTATATATATTGATAACAGCTTATATGTATAAGATTTATTATATGGGTCATTTGATTCCGGACAATTATTTAAGAAACAGGAGGAAAAGATGTATGGTAAAAAACAGAAAATGGCATATTAAAAAAATTGCCGCACTAGCAGGAGCAGTAGTGCTTGCTGTATCCTCAGCAGCTTTATATGCTGCACCACAGGTAAAAGCCGCTAATGGACCATGTGATACTGGTGATTGGGCTTATGCTTATATTAATGTGAGAATTGGAGAAGACAGTACTCTTATATTTTCTTCAAAAGGTACTAATTCCATAGCAGGAATGTCTTATGACAGAGAATCCAATACACTTACATTAAATGATTTTAAAAACAAGGCAGCAGTAATAGTTACTAATATGATGGGTGATGATTTCAAGATTAACCTTATTGGTGATAATGAAATCGGAAGTATAGGTTCATATGGTGATGCCTGGGGCGGTTCCATCAATATATGTGGAAATGGTTCTTTAGTTATTAATGCAGACAAGGTAGATGATTATAGTGTAGGCCTCTTAGCGGAGGGAACTAATTCCGTACTTTCAGTTGCAGACACCTGTAATGTCACCATATATTCTGGTACAAAGGCAGCAGTGTATACAAGTGATAATCTCACGGACAAACCAATCAGGGATAATGGAACTTTAAAGGAAAATGTAAGCTATAACGTTTCACACCCACTAGAAATATCAAGGATATGTGCTAAGTATTATGAGTATGATCCTTATACAACTAATACAGTATATAAGAGTGCAACAGATAATACTTCGTTATATTATATTAAGAAACTGACATATGTTGAACCTGTTGAAAAAGTAACTTATACAGTATATAAGCTTACTGCAAAGGCAGCTCTGGGTGATGTATATTACGCAGAAAAGATTGGTGAATATGACAATATACCTGCCGGATACACAGAAACCACATTAGACCAGCCGGTATCATATTATGAGTCAGATGGTGGAAGCGGCGGAACATGTCAGGTTATAATAAATACAGCAACTAAAGAAAAATATGTGTCTGCTTATGCGTATGAAAATAACGAGGCATCTTATAGAATCTGTAAGCTTCTTGAAAAGCTTGGCATAGATGAAAAAAGTAATGATGAATTATGGCTTGTTGATTATAACAATCCGGTAGCAACATACCAGTCTGTATGGGGAGATGATAAGCTTCCGGACGGATACCAGTATGATGGAACAGAAATAGACGCTCTTTATAATGTTGAATGTGTAGCTGATAAGCTTACATTTACTGCTAAATCAGCTGATGATAATACAATAGTAGATGTATCAGATGGCAACACAACTATTAAGGCTGATGAAATCAAAAAGATTATAGAAGATAACAAAGCAAATGATGTTGTTATCAAATCCAATAATGATGTTACATTTACATTTGCCAAAGGAACTATGTCAGAAGTATCACAGGTTGAAATCTATGACTTTTCAACAGCGATTACTTCTGATATAAAAGAAGCCGGAGATATGCCGGAAGATGTAACCGAGGATATATTCGTATCCAAGATAGTATACAATTATTCAGGTACGCTTCCAGCCAGAGCAAGCATCAGGTTAAATGTAGGAAAAGCCTATGCAGGCCAGAGGCTTTACTACAGCCAGCTTTTAGATGATGGCACCATAATCAGCATGATGTCAGCAATAGTTGATAATGACGGTTATATGACAGTAGAGCAGGATCACTGCTCAACATATCTTATAACAAGACAACAGCTTACAGGTAATTCAACAGAAAATGTAACTGAAGCGGCTGATAATAAGGTTGAAACACCACAGACTGGTGATAACAGCAATATTGTAATCTGGCTTACTTTATGTATTATTCTTAGCTGTGGTATAACCCTTTATATCTTTGCTGTAAAAGCAAGAAAAATGAATAGATAATTAAATGACTGATTGATAGCTGAAGCTGTTGCAGGAAAGAGAATGACACCTGAAGAGATAGATAAGATTCTTATGGAAAGAAGAAAACAGTGGAAACCTAAAGAACGCAAATATAAGAAGGGCGTATTAAGATTATTCAGTGAACTTGCAACAATCCCAATGAAGGGTGCTTATCTGGAATACGATAAATAAGAATAGTAAATGTACAATGGGTGGGAAGATTAGGTTCTTCCCACCCTTTTTAACCAGCGTATTTTTCATGAATTTATAGGAAACTAGTGTGTTTATAGCAGAGTTTGAGAGGAAAGATTTATATAGTTATTATGGTGTTAATGAAGACAATATTAAAAATAAGACGGAAAGATACTCAGCATTGATAAAAGGAATTGTGTTCTTGACAAATAAAGGTGGTGTGTTATAATTCATTTAACATTTAAGTTAAATGTTAAATGAAGGAGGGATGAATGTGAGCATGCAGGATACGCTTCAGGCGCTTGCTGATCCTACAAGACGCGAGATACTTAATCTGCTTAAACAGTCCCGAATGTCTGCTGGAGAGATTAGCAATCATTTTTCAATTTCGGGTGCGGCAGTTTCCAGACACCTGTCTGTTTTGAAGGAAGCTGATTTAATTCGAGACGAGCGGGAGGGCAAATATATTTATTATGAGCTTAACGCTACTGTGCTTGAGGAGATTTTATTATGGATTAGTGAATTAAAAGGAGAAAAAGACCATGATTAAACAACATAAAAAAATGTTAATATTAACATCTGTCATAACATTACTTCCAATCTTTATAGGTTTACTTTTATGGAGACAGCTGCCAGCTTCTGTCGCAACACATTTTGGAGTTGACAATCAACCAGATGGGTATTGTTCTAAAGCATTTGCAGTCTTTGGACTTCCGGTAATGATGCTGTTTTTTCATCTTATATGTATAGTTGCAACTAATATTGACCCCAAGAGAAAAAATATAAGCAAAAAGGTATTCCATGTTGTTATGTGGATTTGTCCGGTGATTTCTTTGGTTAATTGCAATATTCTCTATGTATATAATTTGGGATATAAGCTCAATATTGGATTTGTCTGCGGATTGTTCGTTGGAATTTTGTATCTTATTTTAGGCAATTTTATTCCAAAGGTAAAACCAAACTATAGCATTGGTTTTCGCATTCCATGGGCATTGAATGATTCTGACAACTGGTATCATACACATAGATTTGGCGGAAAATGTATGGTAATTGGGGGAATTGCAATGATTGTAACCTCACCATTTCAAAATGTGTGGATATTTCTTGCTCTAGTCATTGTACCATGCATTCTGCCAGTAGTTTATTCATATATGTTTTATCGGAAAACAATGGGGTAAGTTTATTGTATTTATGGATAGAATCTACTGGCTCACCACGAAAGATTTTGATGCTGCCGGTGTATTTTATCCGGAAGAAAAAGAATCCTGATGATAAAAGAAATACAATTATAAGATTGATTGTGTTGTCATTTGCGGCTGTATCAATCTTTGTACTATTGCTGGGGTCGGGGTTGATTATTATGTATTTTCAGGATTTGTTCAGTTAGTGCGATGAGTGTCTGGGGAGAAGAATGTATAATATGATACAGAAGTCCGATAGGGATAACCATGACTATTTTGTCACCCTAGAGAACAGTATGAATAACATGATACCTATAGGTAGTCGCATTTTTGAAAGTTTTATGGGACAGAAATGATAATGACTATAGAAATAGTTGCGACATTTGCCTATAAAGTTACGGAAAATGAGACATTTATAGGAAAAATCATTAAAAGAAAGTGATTTACACAGGACTTACAGAAGAAAACAGAGAAATTTTACCTATAAAAGTGAGATGTATTATGAATTTATAGGAAGCGGGTATCTGGCACATGAGACTTTAGGTGTAAGGATAGAGCAGGACGGGAGGAAGCCGGAATACAATGGTGTTTTGCCATAATCCAGAAGAAAGTTACAAAAGCCAGAATAAAACTTCGAAGAAATGCACATTTTAACGAATAATAACATTGAAGAAATCTATAAGAGAATAACAGCGTTCAGAGACAGAAGCAGCGGATAGGCTGAGGGGCAGTTTCTGGGCGCTTTTTGAATATTTCCGGTAAAGAAATGTTTTCTTGAAATGCCCAGATTTGTCATAAATTAATTGGAATTACATGTGAAAAAGATTATAATATAAACAGCATTTGTCAAGTTTAAAAATAATATAGAAGGAAGGGATATTTATAAGTTTATCAAAAGAATATGTAAAAATGCGAATGGAGCGGAACAAGGAAATAGCTACATCTGCGAATCTGGCTGACAGCCTGACAGAACAGCAGTGTGATGTACTTGAATGGGCCTCTGACATGAGGCATGTAATGCATAAGAACAGTGAAGCATTATATGATGTTAATGCACCTAAGCATAAGGAAATTAAAGCATTTATAAGTGATACACATTATTCACAGAATCCGAATAACCTTAATAAAAGATTAAAAGATGCTGGATTACCGCTTATCAAGTGGTCATTTGATGATACAAGGATTCCGACAAATGAGCTGGCAATGATTCTTGATAACAGAAGACTTGAGAAGAGCAGAAAAAGGCAGTGTATCAGGACATTAGAAAAAGCGAATGCTGATATTGAGAATTATTTTGCACAAATTGATGCCAAATACCTCACATTTTATTGTCCATCAGGAAATAAGAGAGTTTTTAGTAATCAAAGTAAAGGGGTTAGTGTGGAATCACGGAATGCTACTATTGCAGAAGGCTATACAATTATGGGAATCGAGAGTATTAAGAATAATATAGCTTATCTGCTTCATGTGTACGCTGGTCAGATTAGTGTTGAAGATATTGTTTCATATGTCAATGAAGATATAGAAAACAGGATTTATCATATGGATGCTTCAATGGCTCCACAAAGTGTTCATAAAGCGACTAATGCCCTGGTTGAAACCGGATATATAAAACCTGATACTAAAGAACTTATTTATATTAATCTTACTAAGAGAGGCGACGCATTTGTAGGAAGCTACTGTGGGACGCTTAACAAGATAGCAGCTTCGTTGTCCATACTGCCATTTAATAAGGCACACAAGAATGATATTGTTTATTATAGCTATCTGATTGGATGGCAGCGTGCTAAAAGAGAGCTAAAGCCACTGATTCCTAAAACTGTCGATTTTATTAGTAACAAGATAAAAGAGAAGCAGGAGATGATGTATACCGGTGACGATAGTAATTATGCTGTGGAGATGGAGCAGACAATTATCCAGAGCATGAATATTAATAGTTTGCCGGTTGTCTATGAGGTTAAGAAGGGTACATATGTAATAGCGGAGATAACGACATTATTTGGAAAGATTAATGTAAGTATTATTAATTCTTTGTTTGTCGGAAGTGCATATACATTAACAATTCCGCAATATCAGTATACTGCAATAATTCATATGGCAGATAATATTGATTATGGAAAGATTCCTGATGAGGTACAGAAACAATTGAAGGCGGTTGTTCCTGAACTTATGAAGCTTTTACAGTGAGAGGGGAGGCAGGGGCAATGACCAATATATACAAGAATATTTATCTGAGAAAAGAAGAAGAAGTTTTATATAATATTAGAAAAAATGTGGATGAAACAGTGGAGACACCAACCATATCAAAGATAATAGATTATGTTCTGGCTGATCCATATGAACATATTATATATATGGATGTTAAGCTTAAGATGGTAACAAGTTATGATGCAACCAATGTATTTGTTGATACCGGTTATAAAAATATGTCAGGAGAACCATTATTTCTGTCGCTTGTGTTAAAGGACGATGTATTTACAGGCAAATATGTGGGAACGATTGATCAGCTTGGCAATGCAATTCTTACCATTGTAAAGATGAGAGTCAATGAACAGGAAATATATGATAACATGGAATTTCTTAAGAACAATTATGGCAATTATAAGCAGTTTGTTGATGACTGGGATCTCAAGGCTGGAGAGAGAGAAAAAGATAATAATCTAGGGGATATGAGTACTTTGTTTGAAGGAATTGATATATCAGAATTCCCGGAGACAGCAGAAGAAATTCCTTCAAATGAGGATACAGCAGCTGCGTCAGAATCAGATTTTTATGAAGAAGATATGGATGCTGAATCAGAAAATGGGCAGGAATTATTGTTAGAAGAGATTAAGAATGATAAAATGCATGTGTATGACTACATTCCTGATAAATTGTATCTTGTTGAATGTCACACAATGCTAGGAACTATCAACTTCTCACTTGTTAATAATTATATGGATGTATTCGGGGACAAAATACCTCTATACAGCCTGTTTATTGTTCAATACAATCAGGGTACAAGCCTTGGACAGTTATTACAGGATGTGGATTTAAGACAGTATAATCTGCAGATTCCAGATAAGATTATTGATGAAATAAGTGATGCTGTGAATTATATCAGGGGGTATATGGGGAGAGAATAAAAACGAGAAATTCAAGGAGAAATAAGAGAATGTCAAAGGATGAATATTTAATTACCGATGCGCCCCTTAAAGCACTGACTGTTTTTGCCATGCCCATGATTTTGGGCAGTTTTTTCCAACAGGTATATAATATGGCTGACTCAATTATTGTCGGTCAGTTTGTCGGTTCATCTGCACTTGCGGCTGTCGGAGCATGCGCTGCTCTCACAAATGTATTTATTTGTGTGGCACTTGGTGCCGGGGTAGGTGCCGGAGTGCTTGTGAGCCGTTATTTTGGTGCAAGAAATTATAGTAAAATGAAGACCATTGTATCAACATCATTAATCAGTTTTCTGATTTTAAGTGTATTATTGGGAATCTTTGGTTTCGGGTTATCACATCCAATGATGAGTTTATTACAGACACCGGCTGATATACTGGATGAAGCTGTACTGTATCTTCGTGTTTATTTTGTGGGATTTCCGTTTCTGTTTATGTACAATATTCTTTCAACGATGTTTACTTCAATCGGTGAATCAAAGATTCCATTGGTGCTTCTTATATTTTCTTCTGTCTTAAATATTCTGATGGACCTATGGATGGTTGCTGGCTTAGGACTTGGCGTGTTTGGTGCAGCTCTTGCAACCTTGATTGCACAGGGGATTTCAGCAGTATTTTCATTTATAATATTCTTTTGCCGGATGCGTCGGTATAAAAGTCATTTTGACTGGTTTGACAGGAAGGAGTTACGTTCAATGCTTCAGATTGCCATACCATCAATTCTTCAGCAGTCTACAGTATCGATTGGCATGATGATAGTACAGGCAGTTGTAAATCCGTTCGGCACACAGGCACTCGCAGGTTATGCTGCGACAATGAGAGTAGAAAATGTATTTTCACTTATATTTGTATCCATTGGAAATGCAGTGTCACCTTATGTTTCCCAGAATCTTGGTGCAAAGAAAATTGGGCGTATCAAAAAAGGATATCATGCTGCACTCGTGTTAGATATATGTTTTGCAGTCCTTGCTTTCATAGTCATTGAGACACTGCATACACACATTTCTTCACTGTTCCTTGGTAAAGATGGAACAGCTTTGGCATATCAGGTGTCAGGGGATTACATGAAATGGTTAGGTTACTTTTTCATTTTCATGGGTATCAAGATGGCAACGGATGGAGTTCTTCGTGGGCTGGGAATCATGCGGCCATTTCTTATAGCTAATATGGTTAACCTTGCAATCCGCCTGTCAGTTGCTCTGATTTGTGCACCGCGTTTTGGTATAGAGTTTGTCTGGCTTGCTGTACCAGCCGGCTGGTTTGCAAATTTTCTGATTTCTTATGTGGCACTCAGAAAGTCATGGCCGGTTGAAAAAGTTGATTGATGATATTTTGCTTGCATTGTATTTTATTGTTAAGTGGGCTGTCAAAAACGGAATAGATAAATCCTGGTTTGTGTAGGAAAAATACGAAATATAGGGGGATATTTACTTGAAAATAGACATTATCGGTTCTGTGGCAAGTGGAAAGACAACACTTGCAAAAAGAATTTCAAAGAAATATGGAGTTCCATATTATGAGAAAGACAATATTGTCTGGAAAAGAACTGCAAATGGAGATGTTAAAAGAAGTCCAGAGGAACGGGATATATATTTTTATGATATAATAAAAGAAAATGACTGGATTGTAGAAGGTTCTCCTAGAAAGGTTCTTAAAGAGAGCTTCGACTGCTGCGATAATGTTATTGTACTAGATGAATACACGATTATAAGATTGGCAAGAGTATTTAAACGATGGATTAGGCAAAGGAGAGGAAGAGAGTCTTATAATTCAAGACCAACATGGGATTTTTTATGGTTGAACATTAAATGGGTTTTTGAATTTAATCGAATGAAAAAAGGATTATTGCAGGAACTGAGCCATTATGGGGAGAAGGTTAAAATATTTAAACATTCAAAAGATGCGTATGCATTTGTTATGGAAAACTATCTACAAGCTTAGTTCAATAGAGAAAGTTATTATGAACTGGTAAAAGAAATGCTGTTACAGGCAGAGGTCTATGTGTGTGAGAGGAATAATGGCAAATGATATATTTGAGCAGTTTCAAGTTAAGTGACAAAAAATTAAATAATCCTAATATTTATCCCTATAATGTATTCAGAGATAAATATATTGAGCCGTTTGTTTTTAGCCCGATAACTGTTTTTTATGGAAACAATGGTTCAGGGAAATCAACACTTTTAAATATTATAGCTAATTGCTTACAAATAAAAGGTAAGGAGTATGCAACAAGTAATTCATACGGAACGGTTGATTATTGTGGTTCATTTTCCAGTGAATGTTCATATACTTTTGGAGAAGATGATTATGGAAATGAGATAAGAAACCTGCCACCTAACAGCCGGTATATAAAAAGTGAAGATATATTATATGAGATTAAGAAGATACAGCAAAAGCAGATACTATCAGATGGTATGGAATACGATTATGTTAAGAGAGGCATGTCTTTATCAGAGGCAAAGAAATTCTTAGCTTCAAAAGAAGGCAGTATGCAGGAAGAATACATAAAATTTTCTCAGGAAAAATATTCTAATGGAGAGACATCGATTCAGTATTTTGAGGAATATTTGCAGCCAGACGCATTATATTTATTGGATGAGCCAGAGGTATCGCTCTCACCTGCTAATCAGGTTAAGTTAGCAGAAGAAATCAATAAAATGGCAAGGTTGTTAGAGTGTCAGTTTATTATTGCAACACATTCACCATTCATGCTTGGAACAATGAATGCGAAGATATACGATATTGATTCAAAGGAATATGATGTTGCCAAATGGAGTGACTTAGAAAATGTGCGGTATTTTTATAATTTCTTTAAAGAACATGAGGGGGAATTTGAATAAATAATTAAAGCATAACATGTTTGACATAAAACCCGTTGAATGATAATATAATTAAAGAGGCGCTACCGATAGACGGTTAGCCTGATATATTTTTTGGTTAAAACAA
>ULJM01015521.1_pt1 | contig 10809 bp, 10 predicted proteins | sample 1950871 | NCBI WGS metagenome assembly ULJM01 (sample SAMEA4835471, study PRJEB28245) | human gut metagenome | biome: gut microbiome; material: fecal sample | place: Denmark | collected 2008 | reverse complement strand
CGGCGGCGCACAACACGGTGATGGTTAATGATACGGAGCAGTCTCAGTGTTGGGGTGCATTCCGCATGGCAAAACGCAGCAAAGTGAATGTTGTAAGGGTGTCAGAAAACTCAATTGTCATTGAATTAATGAATCAGCGTGGACTGGCTGTAAAAAGAACTATTCAGCTTGAAAAGACCATAAAGGTAACGGATGAGTCAAGCGGAAATAAACTGACCGCCTTTGTTCATCCAATCCGTGAGATTGACATGACCTTTGAAGGCGATGCTAAAACGATAAGCCAGCAATATGCGCCTGAATATGGTGAGCTGGTTTCGCTTGAAACCGTTAAATATGAGGGGAATGAAAAAATTTCTGTAGAGATATATATTTGATTTGGAGGACAATCAATGGCAGTACAACAATTACCGGGATATAAGCCCCTCTGCTATATAAAAGAGACTCTCTATCTGTACAGAAAGGGATTTATCTATAGGCTGGTAAAAAATCAACTGGAAAAGGTTATTCAAGTATATCCCGGTACAACAAAAGAGTCCCTGCGTGTGCTGGCGAGACTATTCCGAACAGAGCCTAAATACGCTGTGCCGATTAGTGAAAGTCAAATGCTTTTGATTGGGCATCGCACAATAAAGGTCGTAGATGTGGAAAAACAGGTCGTGGGGGATATCTCCTCGTCCAGAGAAGGCTTTTCTGATCCTCTAAATATATGTGTTGGGAGAGAAAAATGGGGTGCACTTTGGGGCGATTATGGCCCGAATGCGGAGCATGATTCTATTAATATATATGGTTTGACCAAAGATAGCAAGGTAGAAACCGTCTACAGCTTTAAAAATGGTCAGGTGAGGCACATCCACAATATTATCCCGAAACTGTCTGGTGGATACTACATTTTCACGGGAGATAAGGAAAATGGTGCTGGAATCTACAAAGCGAATGCAGCATTTGATCAAGTAGAGCCAGTAAAAATTGGACAGCAACAGTATAGAGCTGTTGTTGGATTTGACACGCCAAAAGGGTTGCTGTATGCAACAGATGCTGTGAATGAGAAAAACTATGTCTATCTGCTCGATGGGAAAGGTGAGCCTCAAAGTGTCTGCGCATTAAATGGCTCATGTATTTATGGTACAGAATTTCAGGGGAAGTACTATTTTTCAACGACGGTAGAACCAGATGAAAATAACCGTGGAGTGACCTCGTGGATATCATCTAAACGCGGCGAGGGAATTCTTTCGGATGAGGTTTATCTGATTGAAATCGACGATGAAATGAACTTCAAGACAATAGAAAAATTTAAGAAGGATACACTGCCAATGAAGCTGATGCAATACGGGGCCATTCAGTTTCCAAAAGGAATTACAGATGAACTTTGGTGCTATCCTGTAGCAGTTAAAAAGTATGACGGTGTGGCACTAAGGTTGATGTAAAAGCGGGCAGTTATAAGTGAGGGAGAATGAATCAATGAATATCCTGGTTTTAGCAAGTGAGTATCCGTATGAAAAAGATACAAATGCTGACAGAACAAAGGTAGTCGGCTACTTTGCAAAGGAATGGGTAAAGCAAGGACATAGAGTGATTGCAATCGTTGATTCTTCGACATTCCCTGCGGCGTATTATGCGATTGGAGATAGAGTTAAAGGTCTTGTTTCCAAAACCTTTGATGTATCGAGAACGCCTGATAGATTGTGGACAAAGAGATTTACATACGATGAATTTGGTGTTCATGTGGAGAATATTCCCATCACAAAATATGTGCCGCATGGCAAGTTCTCAAAGAAGGCGTTGGACCAGCAGCTCAAAGAAATTGTAACTGTCCTTGAAAATAATCACTTCGCACCGGATGTTGTGACAGGTCATTGGGTTAACCCACAGATTATGCTGGTTCCGCAGATTGCAAAGAAGTATGGTGCAAAATCGACATTTGTGTTTCATGCGGATTATGGAAAAGAAAACTGTGATAAATTCGGTGTGCAGAAATACTTAGATCAAATTGATCACATTGGATTTAGGTCCCAGTCCGCAGCAGAAGTGGCAAAAGTATACCTACATTTTAAAACAGAACCGTTTGTTGCTGCATCTGGAATACCGGATAGATTCATCGAAAGGTTGAATGAGGAAAACACAAAGTTCTTTGAAAACCCAATAAGCATCATTTCGGCAGGAAGACTTGTCGAGTACAAGATGATTGATGTGGCGTTAGCAGCAGCGGCAAAGGCGTTTGATGGGACAGATTTTGATTTTGTAGTTGCGGGTGACGGTCCAATGAAGGCGAAACTCCAAAATTATATTGATACCAACAATCAGCAGAAGCATATGCACTTGCTTGGCCGAATTAACCGTGATGAGTTGCAAAATCGGATGCATGCAAGCCAAGTATTTGTCCTGATTAGTAAGCATGAGACCTTTGGCCTAGTGTACCTGGAGGCAATGCTTCAAGGGTGTATTGTGATTGCTTCAAAGTTTGGTGGCGTTGACGGAATCATTAGAGATGGAAAAAACGGGTTCTTGTGTGAGGAAGGTAATGAACAAGAACTGATAGAAATTTTTAATAGAATCAAAGGCCTTTCAAAAGAGGAAAAACAAAAACTATCCCAAAACGCAGTGACCACGGCAAAACACTTTTCTGAGTATGACGTGGCGAAACGATATTTAAAAAATATAACTGGTGAGCTATGAAAGTATTAATTGTTAGCAGAGGGCTTCCGCAGCCGGATAATCCGACATTTGGAATATTTGAGCTTGATCAGGCAAAGGCCCTTACCAAGCAGGGGATTGATGTGACATTCTTTGCGGTTGATTTACGCTCCATAAGAAGAAAGCGAAAATATGGTGTCGTGAAAACTCTGCATGATGGAATTGAATGCTACACAATTAGTATTCCGTTGGGAAATGTTCCACCTAATATTTTCTGCCCAGTTGGAAGTGTGGCATTGAAATATTTGTTTAAGAGAGTGTTCAATGATTCAACAGAATACCCGGATATTATTCATGCACATTTCCATAGACAGGGATACATGGCTGCCGAACTTTCAAAAGTAACTGGAATTCCGCTTGTGATAACAGAACATTCCAGTGACATGGAAAAAGAAGTCGTTGACCCAAAACTCCTAAAATATGCCTCGGCTGGATATCGGAGAGCAAAGGAAGTTATTGCTGTTAGTAAATCTCTAGCAAAGCGGCTTTATGAAAATACAGGAGTGAAATGTACAGTAATTAATAATATTGTGGACACGACTTTATTTGTGCCGCAGCAAAAAAAACAAGAGTCAAATAGCTTTCATTTTATAAGTGTGGGACGGCTGGAAGAACCTAAAAAAGTGGAAGACTTAATAGCGGCTTTTGCAAATGTGTGCAAGAAAAACACAAATGTGCAACTTGATATTTACGGAGCTGGCGCAAAAATGACAATTGCAAAAGAATTGATAGAAAAAAATGAACTGCAAAGTAAGGTTCATCTCATGGGTGCTGTAGACCGTAATGAAGTTGCTCTAGCTTTAAGAAAAGCAGATTGCTTCATCTTACTGTCAAATAGTGAAACATTCGGTGTTGCCTATATAGAGGCACTCGCTTCAGGAATTCCAGCTATTGCAACACGCTGTGGTGGACCAGAAGAATTTATGGAAGAACAGTATGGACTTCTCATTGATAAAGGGAGCATAGAGCAGGCTGAGGATGCAATGCTCTATATGTGTAAAAACATCCGTGACTACAATGGAATAGCTATTAGTGAACAAATAAGAAAAAGATTTTCACCTGAAACGATAGCAAAGCAGCTTATGATTGTATATGAGGAGATCGTATGAATGTCTGCAAAGTAGCGTGTAGAGTGGCATATGATCTGATAGGAAAGAACTTGCCGGTTTCATACCATATTGGCGGTAAGATTGCTTTGAAAATAAGATATCAAATGGTCAAAGGCTATATATCGAGCTGCGGATGTGACGTTAATTTTGAACATGGAGCTGATATTTCTTCGACATTGAAGATTGGTAATCATTCTGGAGTCGGAGTAAATGCACATGTTCCAGAGCATGTGACCATTGGTGACAATATGATGATGGGGCCGTATTGCCTTATTTACACGAGGAATCATAGACATCAAATAACGTCGGATGTACCATTTAGGAAGCAAGGGTACGAAGAATTTAAGCCTGTCACGATCGGAAACAATGTATGGATGGGGGGGTAACCATTTTGCCCGGCGTAACGATTGCAGATAATACCGTAGTGGCCGCTGGTGCTGTGGTTACAAAATCCTTCCCTGCAGGAAGTATTATTGGTGGGAATCCAGCAAAAGTGATTAAAGCGAACAGTTAAGTGTTAGAAAAATGGCGTTGTGGAGGTTAAAAAGAAAAAATGAAATTGCTTATTGTTGCACCAGCATTTCCCCCTGACAGAAGAGTGGGAGCTGTTAGAATGGGTAGCCTTGCACGCTATTTGCTTAAGAAAGATGTTTCAATTACGGTAATAACCAATCGAAAAGATAGCGTGGAAATCCCAGTATCAAAGTATATTTATGTGGACACACAGGAGACCGGAAGGTACTCCGAAAAATTTGCTTGCAATGAACAGCTATATTTGAAAGCTTTTAACGATGAAGTGGATTCTGAACAATATGATGCTGTGATTGTCAGCGGCGGGCCGTTTTATACATTCAGCATTGCCAAAGCATCTAAATACAAAAAGATACCATGTGTGCTTGATTTTCGAGATCCATGGATTTTTGACTACAGAGAAGCGAAAGAGTTCTTTTCACCAAAAAAACTATATACAAAGATTCGTGAAATTCCAAAGGAAAGAGCTGCTGTTAATGCAGCCAGCGCTGTTGTGACAGTTACTGATGGATGGAAACAAGATTTTGAACGGTATTATCCAGGCCAACAAGGAAAGTTTTATACCATATCAAATGGATACGATGATGAACTGTTGACTGATTTACATAAAGCCGATTATAACAACCAGGGTAAAATCGTCATTGGTGTTTTTGGAAAGCTGTTTTATTATACGGAGCAGTATTCAAAGGTCTTTTTGAATGGAGTTAGAAAGTTTGCGGATAAGGTGTCTGTTCTTCAAATTGGAGAAAGAGAACCAGAAGCAAGCGGACTTTTAGAGGCGTGTAATATTTCATCTGATTTAATAAAAAACACTGGTTTTCTTCCCTACAAAGAGGGAATGGAATATTTAATGAATGCAGATGTCCTCATGATCATAGATGTCCGTGCGAACGCGATAGGAACAAAAATCTATGATTATATTTTCCTTGAAAAACCAATTGTATTTGTTGGACCGCGAAAGACGCAGTTTGCTGATATGGTTGGAAAATTTTCGGAAAATTATATTTGCTCAACGACGGAAGAAGTTGAAGATGCTTTTACGAATATACTAGCGGGACATGTGAAGAAAACGAGCACGGAGACAAACATTAAAGATTATGCAAGAAGCTCACAAAACGAAAGATGGTGGGAATTGTTAAATGAGGTATATAAGAATTAAAGATAATGAATCGTATAGTTTAGAGATTCCATTAGCATGTTTCCTCCTGTTCATATATGGACTCAATTTATTTAATCGCTATTTTTATATTTCGTATGCAGTTGCAGGAATATGTGCCATGTTTCTTCTCATTAGGCATAAAATTCATGCTTCACTGCAGACACTATTTGTTTTTGTGTTTTTAACTGGATATTATTTGCTCACATCGTTGATCAACAACGAAAGTAGAACTGAAATTGTTGTACAATGTGCGATATTCTATTGTTTTGGTGCGATTTCATACCAATGCATATGTGGAAATCAATATAAATTGTTTAAGCTAGTGGCATATGGTACGGCAGGTTTTGGACTTTATGGAGTGATATCGTCGTTCTATTCGGTACTTGATAGCGGAAGATATTTGCAAGATGTTTGGGGCGGAGGAAGACTTGCAGCGACACAAGTTGCCGCGTGGTGCATGGTCTATATGGCTTTTGTACCATGGCTGGTTTTCAAAGGAAGAAATATAAGAAAGTTATTAAAAGCGCTATTATATGTGCTTATGGCTTTTTCTGTAATATCATTCTTTATCTTATCCTCTCGGACGGGGTTGATAGTGAGTGTTTTTATTGTTTTCATTATCTTACTAATCTCAATTAGAGAAAGGCAAAGTAAAGTTCTAACAGCGATAGTAGCACTCTTCTTTGTGGCCTTACTTGCTTACACTTTTAATTTTGCAGGAATTCAGACTGCATTTTGGAACAGCAATTTGATTCTAAGAATGCTTCAAAAGCAGTCAACACTGGGTTCTGCGTTTGATACAGGGCGTGTTGATAGGTGGATATATGTACTGACGCATTTTGCCGATAATTTTGGTGGGGGATACTATTATAGTAGGCAATTAGGCGGAATGATTCACAATTTTTTCTTGGATTTATATGATGAATGTGGTTTATTACCGCTGCTGTTAATGCTTGTTGTTGTTATAAGATTGATATATGGGATGGTTTGCATAGGGAAGCGTAACATAGACTTAGAGGACAAGATTGGAATAATATCGTGGTTTGTTGTAATTCTTATCTTGTTTTTAAGCGAGCCGGTTCTTTATTATGGCAGAACCAATCTTATGGCATTTTTCTTTTTTATGATTGCGCTTGTTGAGTTTAATGGCCCGATTGCATACAGGGAGGAATTAGTTAGTGAGTGAAGAAAAAAAGTCAAATGGCGTTGCAAAACGTTTTTTGGGAAACTCGGGCTGGATGATTGGACAGCAACTGTATAATATGCTGTTGCAGCTTGTAGTAGGTTCATTATCAGCAAGGTACTTGGGACCTTCAAACTATGGACTTATCAATTATGGTGCATCAATCATCTCCTTCTTTTCGATTATATGTAGATTAGGACTTGATAGTGTAATCATCAATGAGATGATAAAGCAGCCAGAAAAAAGAGGATCGTATTTAGGTTCTGCTTTGGTAATGAGATTATTTACCTCAATAGCATCGTTATTTTGCATAATGGGAATTGTTAGAATTCTCGAACCTGACAACCCGGCTTTATATATTATAACGGGATTGCAATCTTTTGCGGTTATTCTGCAGTCATATGAGGTGTTTTCGTATTGGTTTCAATTGAACCTTAGAATGAAGTACGTTTCAATTGCAACAATGATTGCTCAGACTGCTGTCGGAATATGGAGAATTTCTCTTTTGGCAAATAATGCATCCATATATTATTTTGCTTTCTCATCATCAATTCAATATCTGGTATGCGGCGCAGTTGTTATATTCTTTTTTGTTAAAGAGAATAAAGACTTAAAATTAAGATTTTCGAGATTTGCTTCCAAATATCTCTTAATGCGTAGCTATCATTTTATTATATCTGGGATTGCGGTGACTTTCTATTCTCAAATTGATAAGATAATGATTGGAAAATATCTATCAGCAGAGCAAGTTGGATTTTATACTGCGGCGGCAAGTATTGCAACAATGTGGGAATTTGTACCTAATGCCCTTATCAATTCTGCATCACCAATAATAATCAAATTGAAACAAAGTAGTCAGGAAAAGTTTATTGAGCGATTCCAACAACTGTTGCTATGTGTAACGATGCTGTCAGTTGTTGTTGGTATTGGGGTGTCTGTACTGGGAAAATTAGCGGTAATGATTCTTTATGGGGACAAGTATTTGCCAGCAGTTAATGCTTTGAATATCTTGATCTGGTCAACTGGATTTGCGATGATAGGAACTGCAAGGGGGATATGGATTGTAGCGGAGGATTTGAACAAATATACAAAATATTACATTTTCATTGGAGCTGCGGTGAACTTTATCCTTAATCTTTTTGCAATTAGAGTATGTGGAATTACTGGAGCAGCTATTACGACACTTGTTTCACAAATAGTTGTTGCGTTTATTTCACCATTACTGTTTAAACAGACAAGAGTTTTTGATACGATATATTTTAACGGATTACGAAAGGCCCCACAATTAATAAGTCCAATTATTAAAACATTACTTACAATTGTCTGGAGTAGGAAAGGAAAGGAAATAAAATGAATTTGGGCATCTTTTTTGAGAACCAAATGGTACCAGTATTGGCGCATATTTCGCCGTTGCTGTGTACGAAAATGATGTATTATATCCGTTTCAAGAAAAAGTTGAATCTTAATAAACCAAAGACATTAAATGAGAAGATACTTTGGCTCAAGTTTAATACTTATAAAAACAATGATGTGATTCGTATTTGTGCAGATAAATACAGCGTTCGTGACTACTTGAAGGAAAATGGATTTGAAGAGTACTTGATACCATTGCTTGCGGTTTATGATGAACATCAATCAGTTCGCTGGAATGAGCTTCCTAACGAGTTCGTATTAAAAATGAATGTAGGAAGCGGAATGAACTTGATAGTGAACAATAAGAACAATCTGGATTTTTCTAAGACTGAAGAATTGATTCATAACTGGATGAAGTGCGATTTTTGGACAAAGCGCGCAGAAATGCAATATAAAAATGTAAAACCCTATGTTCTTATTGAAAAAAGCATCTGTGTGAATGGAGTTAGACCAATTGACTATAAGTTTTATTGTATGAATGGAAAAGCTGACTCAGTAATGGTGTGTAAGGGGAGAGATGGAAAACATCATCCTAAGTTTTTTTTCTTAGATAGGGATTGGAATCTTTTGCCATATACAGAAGAAGCTATTCTGTATCCGAATGAAAAAATTGAAAAACCGGAAGTAATCACGGAAGCTTTTACTTTGGCGGAAAAACTATCAGAAAACTTTCCGTTTGTCAGAGTGGATTTGTATATTGTTGGGAGGAAAATTTACTTTGGAGAATTGACATTTACACCAGCCGCAGGTCTTGACACAGATTTTAAATTTGTATCACCGACATACAATAAAACTACTGATTTGATCTTGGGTGAAAAACTGAGTTTGCCTAATAAATAATCGATAAAGAAGAGGAGAAAAATACAGTATGAAAATTGCAGTCGCAGGTACCGGTTACGTCGGTTTGTCTATTGCCACGTTGCTGTCGCAGCATCATGAGGTCATGGCGGTGGATATTATCCCGGAGAAGGTTGACCTTATTAACCATAGAAAGTCCCCGATTCAGGACGAGTACATTGAAAAGTATCTGGCAGAAAAGGACTTAAATCTGACTGCCACACTTGATGCTGAAACTGCCTACAAGGATGCAGATTGCGTTGTAATCGCAGCGCCTACCAACTATGATAGCAAGAAGAACTTCTTTGATACTTCTGCAGTGGAAGCTGTCATCAATCTAGTGATCCAGTATAATCCGGATGCTATCATGGTCATCAAGTCCACGATTCCGGTTGGCTTTACAGCTTCTGTGCGTGAGAAATACCACTGTGACAATATCATCTTCAGCCCGGAGTTCCTGCGTGAATCGAAGGCACTGTACGACAACCTGTACCCGAGCCGTATCATTGTGGGTACCGATGTAAACAATGCACGACTGGTGAAAGCCGCCAACACTTTCGCCGGACTGCTCCAGGAAGGTGCAATCAAAGAGAACATTGACACTCTAATCATGGGCTTCACCGAAGCTGAGGCAGTTAAACTGTTCGCTAACACCTATCTGGCATTACGTGTGTCTTATTTCAACGAGCTTGACACTTATGCAGAGATGAAGGGGTTGAACACCCAGCAGATCATTAAAGGTGTTTGCCTGGATCCCCGTATTGGTGACCAGTACAACAATCCGAGCTTTGGCTACGGTGGGTACTGCTTGCCAAAGGATACCAAGCAACTACTGGCAAACTATGCTGATGTGCCGGAGAATTTGATTGAGGCAATTGTTGAGTCCAACCGCACTCGTAAAGATTTCATTGCTGACCGTGTGCTTCAAATGGCTGGGTATTATGGATATGGCGAGGACAACGAGTATGATAAGGCACAGGAGAAGCCCTGTGTAATTGGTGTATACCGCCTCACCATGAAGTCTAACTCTGACAATTTCCGACAGTCCTCCATTCAGGGCGTCATGAAGCGTATCAAGGCGAAAGGTGCAACAGTCATTATCTATGAGCCGACGTTGGAGAATGGCAGTACATTCTTTGGCAGTGAAGTCGTGAATGACCTTGAAGAATTCAAGAAATGCAGCCAAGCCATCATTGCCAACCGTTACGATAGTAGCTTGGATGATGTGCATGACAAGGTCTATACTCGCGATTTATTCCGCAGAGACTAATACTTATCACAGCCATGTGTTTGCCACATGGCTGTGCTGCTCAAGTATGTCTTTACACTTGAGATTAGCCGTTGTGTTCGCTATGGCTTAACCGCCTTGAATTTGTTCGACTTTTTCCTTACCTTCCTGTATGGCTCGATTGGATTTCCGAACTTTTTCTAATTCAGCAATCAGATCAGCTATCCGACTTTCTGTTTCTGTAACTAATTGTCTTACCTTTTCAGGTTCAGTACCCAGTGGAATCCCCATTTTGTCAAGTTGTGAAGCCGCTCTGCTATACGCCTGCAGGGCGGCTTCATTTTGCTTGTAGAAGGTATCCTTCTGGGCAAGTGGTTTGGATGCATACTCCAACCAAACAGATTTATAAGTGCGGCACGCCTGCAGATTATGAGCCGTTGCTGCATAAATTTTGCTTTTGGAACGAAGCTCTGCAATCTCGTTGCGGAGCTTCATTTCTTCGCGTTGATATGCACTGATTTGGTTATCAAAATCAGCAGCTGAATGTAGACCATTATCAGCCATGCTGCCCAAGAGTTTTCCAAGCACTTGGGCATTTGCAATTCCTGCACGGCGTTCCACATTAACGACTCGACGGGCCAAACTGCTTTCAGAAGTG
>ULJM01028789.1_pt1 | contig 11804 bp, 8 predicted proteins | sample 1950871 | NCBI WGS metagenome assembly ULJM01 (sample SAMEA4835471, study PRJEB28245) | human gut metagenome | biome: gut microbiome; material: fecal sample | place: Denmark | collected 2008 | reverse complement strand
ACGCAGCGGGTACTAAGTTTGTGGGGATTTGCCGCCTTTCGGCGGCTCTCCCCACGCACTAAGTACCGGCGTCTTCTTACGGTTTTCAATTAAACCATACAACCACACCCAGCCCACCACCCCGGGGAGTTTTTACCTACTTGCGTTGGTCGCGTTGCTCCCTCGCTTTTGTGGTGGGGTGAGATGCGTGGTTCAGCGTTGGTCGCATTGCTCCCTTGCTGGTGTGGTGGCGGGATTGAGCTATGGTCGTGTAGAGCAACTGTGTTTGTGATGGGGAGGATGTGACTGGGTTGGATAAAGGACTTTCTTGAAGGTTCAAGTGGAGTTTAGAGGCTGTAGGATTTTATAAAATGTGTAGCAATTTTCGCACACGATGTGAGAAAAAGGCGCATTCGAGCCATGGATGGCGAGTATGCGCCGGTTGCGGACGGTGACTGTAACGCGGATAAAATCCGTACAGCGTCTTAATGACACGTTCCACCTTTAAGAAAGTCCTTTATCCAACCCAGTCACACCTTGCTGGACATAAAAGAAGGAGGACATTATGAAGGTTATATCTATTGTTGATGATGATTATGGAATTATGTTTAATAACAGACGAGTTTCTAAGGACAGTGTTCTTAATGAGCATATTATTAAGATGCTTGATGGCGGGAAGTTATGGCTTTCTTTATATAGCAAGCAGCTTTTTTGTGATTATGAGAATCTTGAGGTTAATCAGGAGTTTGGTTTTGCCGGAAGGGATGATTTCTGTTTTGTTGAGGACTCTGAGATTGTTTCTTATGAGGATATGGTGGATGAGGTTTATCTGTATAAGTGGAACAGGAAGTATCCTTCTGATGTGAAGTTTCCTAAGGACATGCTTAATGATTTTAAGCTGGAGGGTTCTACTGATTTTGAGGGTAATTCTCATGAGAAAATTACTGAAGAAAGATATGTAAGAAAGAAATAAGGAAAAATACATGCGTAATATAAGGTTAGAAGTGATAAGGAGAGTAACCGCATTTTTACTGGTGTTCTTTATTGTAGGAAGCGGATTTGGGTTAAGCGGATGCTCTTCTAAGAAGGATAATCAGGCTGGTACTGTGGGGAGTGCTGAGGTTCAGAGTACGGCTGTTGCAGATGATATGGCATCTTTAGTATATCAGGGTGAACCGTATGTTGTAATTAATGATAATAACCCAGCATTTAATGATGCTGACTTCACGACTATATCATTTGAGAGTTACGGAGAACTGGATGAACTTGGAAGATGTACTACTGCATTTGCTAATATAGGTAAAGACATTATGCCTACTGAGAAACGTGGTGCAATTGGTGAAGTAAAACCTACGGGATGGCAGACAGCAAAATACGATAGTGTTGATGGTAAATATCTGTATAACAGGTGCCATCTTATAGGTTATCAGCTTACTGGTGAGAATGCCAATGAAAAGAATCTGATTACAGGAACAAGATATCTTAATGTTGATGGTATGCTGCCTTTTGAAAATATGGTGGCGGATTACATAAAGGAAACTAATAATCATGTTCTGTACCGCGTAACACCTGTATTTTCTGGCGATAATCTTGTTGCCAGCGGTGTGCAGATGGAGGCTAAGTCAGTTGAGGATAATGGTGATGGAATTCTTTTCAATGTGTATTGTTTTAATGCACAGCCGGGAATTGCTATTGATTATGCAACAGGTGACAGCCATCAGGACGATTCAATAGTTGCAGATGCTTCAAAGTCAACAACTGCAGCAGAAGCAAATGTGCAGACATATGTACTTAATACGAATACTAAGAAGTTCCATAAGGAATCCTGCAACAGTGCAAAGAGCATGGATGCTTCCAATAAAAAGATTTATACAGGAAGCAGGCAGGAGATTATTGATATGGGATATGAAGCTTGTGGAGTTTGCAAGCCGTAAAATAGTTATTTGAATTAAATTTAATAATATGGTAAGATTCTGACAGAGAAACCGGACAATATAATAGTTAGCTTGTTTATACATGGAAAGGAATTTTTATGAGAAAAATCAAACTAATACTGTTATTTTGCACTGTTTTTCTGTCAATTTTGTTATTAACAGGTGATAAAGACAGGATACAGGCAGATGATGACGACAGTAATTTTACTAATTTAGTGGTATTTGCCAGATTTGCAGGTGAAACTGAATTTATAAATGATGTATATGAAGGCAGTTCTGTTAGAAAAATAACAGATAATTCATATAATGCAGGTTCATATAGTGTAGGCGATTATTACAGATGTGTATCAGATAACAAATTAAGAATGAGAAGTGTATATCTATATGATAATGGCGGCTCAATTGTACTTTCACATCCTCGTGGGTATTATGCAGAGTACAGCGATATTAATACTATTGGTTATAAAGATGCTTCGGAGCGTGCAAGCAGAATGTATGAGCTTAGGCAGGAGTGGTCAGAAGCTGTTAATAATGCCATATCATCTGGTAATAAAATATCTGATTATAATGATACTGTATACTATGACTATGGTGTGCTTGATAAAGATAACAATGGTGCAATTGATTCAATTACAATTATTTATAAGAATAATGAGTCAGGTAATATATCAGTAAGCTGGTCATCACCATTGTGGAATTATACAGATTATGTTAATAATATTTCTGTTAATACCGGCAAAAAAACTATTAATAGTTACAAATATGTCCAGATAACCAATTCGTATTGTAAGCCTGATGGTGATACTAACGGATATTTATTTAAGGATGGGGATGACCAGGTATTTGTATCAATTGCAACAGCAGTACATGAAATGGGACATATTATGGGGCTGAAGGATTTATATAACTCAAAGAATGCGTCACCGGTGTATTTCATGTCAGTTATGGCAAAGCATATATCTCCAGTTCCACAGTTTATGTCTCTTAAGGAGAAAGAAGTATTAGGCTGGGCTGATGAGAATGATATTAAGACGATTTTGTCCGAAGGAGAATATAGTCTTAAAGCATTAGGAACTTCAGGTACGGATAATATTACAGGATATAAGATGGATATTCCGGAAAAGGGTAAGACATTGTATCTTGAGTACAGAAACTTTGAGGATAATGGTAACAAATATGATTCTCAATATAAGCAGATGTTCAAGATTAATGGAAACAGAGTGGATAAAATTCCATTAAAATCCGGGCTGGTATGTTATCTTATAGACAGTGACACTAAGTTTCCAAGTAATATGTATTTTTCATCACCTAAATGGAATTATGAAGTTCTTGGTGGACAGTATAACACAAAGGCAGATGCAGCATTAGGAATAGGTGAAGATATATGGATTTACGGAGATATTTATATCAGTGTCAATTCAATCGAGAATAATATACTCACATTTGAAATAAAGGGTGGCATTCCAGAGCATATTCATAGTGGTGGAGAGGCAACATGCGTCAATCGTGCAGTGTGTGAAGTATGTCATGAGGAATATGGTGAATTAAATAAGGATAATCATAAGTTACAGCATGTAGAAGCTAAAGCAGCTACAGTGACTCAGGAAGGTAATACTGAATATTATTACTGCTCTTTATGTTTAAAATACTTTGCAGATTCAAATGCATCAAAGCAGATAGACAAAGATAGTGTTGTTACATCAAAACTGACGCCAGAAATAATTGCTGGTGATAAATGTATAATTGATAAGAATTCCGATAAGGCAATTACATTTAAGTCTAATGCAGCATTTTCAGATTTTGTAAAAGTAGAACTTGATGGCAGAGAGCTTGTAAAAGACAAGGATTATACGGTAAAAGCAGGAAGTATTATTGTAACACTTAATCCAGATTTAATAAAAAATTTATCGACGGGAGAGCATGTTATAGGTATTGCTTCATCGAGTGGAACAGCTAGTGCACATTTTACTGTTAAAGAACCGGAGACAGAGAGCATTAAAGAAACAGAGACAGAGAGTATTAAAGAATCTGAAACAGTGATGGAAAGTACTAAAGGAACAGAACTGGAGACAGAGAGTATTAAAGAAACAGAGACCATCAGTCAGATAGAATCAGAAACAACAAGCCAGTATACATTTGATGAAAATGAAACAAATGCATCATCAATCAACACTGGGGACAGAAATCATGGGAAATTATGGCTTGTAATAGCAATTATTGCGTTAGCTGGATGTATTGCAGCAGCAGTTATGTATGTTGTTTCAAAGCGAAAGTAATAAAAACTGAATAGCAACTGATAATACAAAACAGGAGTAGGTCAATAGCTTAACTCCTGTTTTGTGTTATGAAATATAGTTGTTATTCAGTAAATGTTCCAACCAATTTAACAAGCATTGCAACGGTCATATCCATGCCTTCAACAGTAATATGTTCATAAGGACCGTGGTATGCGTGTCCGCCAGTTCCAAGGTTAGGGCATGGAAGACCTTTGAAGCTTAACTGACAGCCGTCTGTTCCCCCTCGGATAGGAAGAATAAGCGGTACTATATCAGCCAGTTCACAGGCTTTCTTTGCATTATCAATAAGATTCATGCAGCCCGCAATGATTTCGGACATATTCTTATACTGGTCTTTAATGGTGAGCGTAACAGTTCCCTTGCCCCATTTTTCATTCATATTCTTTTCGATTAATCGCAGAGTATTTTTCTTTGCTTCAAATAAATTCTTATCATGGTCTCTTACTATATAATTAAGCGAAGCCTCACTGACATCGCCAGACATGCTGACAAGATGGTAGAAGCCCTCGTAATCTTCTGTGCCGCGAGGGGTTTCCATAGCAGGAAGCGCATTGTTAATCTCCATTGCAACAAGACTGGCATTAATCATGGTGTCTTTGGCAGAACCTGGGTGTACATTGAAGCCTTTAATATGAAAATCCGCTTTGCATGCGTTGAAGTTTTCGTACTGAATCTCGCCTTCTGTGTCGCCGTCAATTGTGTAGGCGTATTTGGCACCGAACTGTTCTATGTTAAAATGTTCAGCTCCCATGCCTATTTCTTCATCAGGTGTGAATGCAATACATATTGTTCCATGAGGTATATTGTCTTTCTGCAAATGTTCTATCATAGTAAGTATTTCAGCAATACCTGCTTTGTCATCGGCACCAAGTATAGTGCTTCCGTCTGATGTGATAAGTGTACGACCCTTAAGAGTGCCAAGATGAGGAAAATCATGCACAGACAAGGTTATTCCCGCAGGAAGTGTGAGTGATACACCATTAAAGTTTTCTGTTATAACTGGTGTAATATCGTGATTGCAATAATCGGACACAGTATCCATATGTGCAATAAATCCGATAGCAGGTGCATTTTCATAACCTTTGGTTGCTGGAAGCTTACCATACAGGTAACACATATCGTCAAGTACAATGTCCGATAAATTCAATCCCTCCATCTCATTTTTAAGAAATCTGGCTAACTCAAACTGGCATGCAGATGAGGGAGTTGTTTCACTGTTTTCGTCACTTGGTGTACGGAAAGTGACATATTTTAATAATCTTTCATATGCTTTCATGGTAATTCTCCAATCTGTGGATTGATATTCATATATTAACATATTCTGGTGGAAATATACGGATTATGCGCAAAAAATAAAAGATTATCAATATATAAAATAAACTCCATTCAATGGGACGGAGAAGAATATAAGGATAATGGTATACTTTGCAGAAATGCAGTTGCAAAAGGTAATAAGGTGGTAAATGATTATACAGCTTTGTATGGAGGAGATGCATATCTTCCTGCCAATAATCTGGCTTATAAATATGTTGCTTAATTAATAATCACCCAGCAGCGGTTACATTTGGAGCATTAACAGTTCTGATAGTAATTTCCTGCGTGGTAGTATTTCTTGTATTCTTAAAAAGAAGACAGATGAATAAATACGAAAAGTATTAACATACAGACACCAGCACGTTAAGGTTAAATGTGCTGGTGTTTTCTATATCATATGTATTTATCATTCTTTGATGAGATGTTTACCAGTCCAAAAGACAGTGCAAAAAGTATAATAACGAAGGCCACGAAATATAGACCTCCCATTGTATTTTCCATGGAAGCTATAAAATCATATGAGCCATGTAATAGAACTGGTAACACAACACTGAATATTCTGAATATCTTGGAGCTAAACTTTTTTCCACGATTATACTGTTTTCTTGCGAGACCATAGAATACACCCATAAATACACCAAAACAGGCATGTCCTGGAATTGCTGTAATTGCTCTTACAATAGCAGTTGAAAAACCATATGATAAAACATAGTTGATATTTTCCCAAAGGGCAAATCCGAGTGAAACAAATACTGCATATACAACACCGTCATACTGACAGTTAAATTCTGGATTATTCCATGTCCGTTTTTTTAAGAAGAAATACTTTGAGCTTTCTTCGGCTATGGCAACAATAACAAAATAAAGAATTATCTGATACAGCAATGTATTTTCGGGAACAAAGCATGATAAAATCCATTCCCCTATTTTTTCCTCAATTAAGGCAATAATGGTGGATAGAATTCCCGCAATAACTAGCTGTCTTAAAAGGTAGCCGCTTTCCTTTTCCATTCTGTCTGCTCTGTATACTTTAATCATAAGGAATACCGCAGGAATAACTGCCGCTAATATTAATATCCAGTTATACATCATTATAGGTTCCAATATAAAATAAAACATATATCTGCTTGCTCCTTATTGTGCTTTTTATTTCTATTTTATAATTATATATCTCATATATTCTGATAACAAGCTGCTTTATAATATATTAATAAATGGAAGTGCGAAATCATGGCAGTCGGTTAGATGCTATGAAAAACAGAAATATATTTCTTGCTGATGGCAAAAGTATGATTAAAATGTAAAGAAAGAATAAGGCAGGTACAAGGAGGAGCTGCATGAATGATGATTATCATGTAATAAAAAGACTATTGATTGAAACAATGCATGCTTAAACTAAAAAGATATGCATCGTGCAGCATAAATAACATTAGATAAAATACAGGTATTGATTTAAGTTCTTACTTTGCGCATGATATCGAAACTTATAGAAATTAAGAAAAAACGGTATGAAATAATTCCAGAATATAAGCGAATCTATTCGCTAGATATAGCAATAGATTTAAAGACATTAGATTTTCATGATAGGAGTTATTTATTAACAGATGAGCAGATATTTTAGTATGACATGATATTTAAAAACGATAATATCCTTTTGTGAAGAAAGTTTCATAGAAGCTGAGCAAATTTTCAATAAAGTTGTGAAATTTGATTTTCATAATAGTTCATCTCCTTTCTTACAACGACATTGTATAACACGAAAAAGCATAATACATGCCAAAACAAAAAAATAAATAGACAAAAATTGCAAGATGGAGAGTGTATATTTGGATATGATGAGTCAATAGTCTATAAAAGGATATAAAGTTATTATTAAAAATTAAAACTATTTGGTAGACTATGCATATTACATCGGATAAAAACGATGAGTAAAGAAGATTGCATAAAAGCTAAGTAACTTATTAATAAAATTATGTAATTTGATTTTCATAGAATTTCATCTCCTTTCTGATTATGTTTTTGTTATAGAATATAAAAAGGAAAAATACTTGCCAAAATAAAGAAATAAGTAGTCAAAAGTTGCTTAAAGATTTTTTATATAAAAACTAAGAAAATAAATATTTTAACAGAAATACATTAGATTATTTAGGAAAATAATCAGCAGCAAATATGAGAATAGTTATGTTGTGATAAAAGTAGAAAAAAGCTCTGTGTGCAATGCACATGAGATTTTTTCTACTTTTTTAATTGAAATGTAAAAATTTCAGATTACTTGTATATGTGAATTATTACAGTCGTATCATTTAGTGCATATTTTATTCAATATATTTTATTTAAAATTCTGAATAAATGATATATATATACCTTATCAAAGAAATAAATGGAAAGGAAGTAGGTATTTATGTTGTTAAAAGAAAAAACAAAACGAAGTCTTGAAACCATGCGTTTGCACGAAAGAATAAACTATGGATATAAAATAGTTATCACAATGATGCTGACATCCGGATTAATTTCTATGATAGTAATAGGGATTCTATTTGCAAATATGTTTAACTATGTTAAAAAAGTTAATGTGGCTGATACGGCAGTGAAAATATGTAGAATTGATGTGAATGCGGCTGCCCGGAACATAAGGGAAATGGCATTAAATGATGATTCTTCATCTTATGCTGGTTACAAGGAGACTGTAGAAAAGCTACTAGGTGAGGTCAAGGACGAATTGCTAGTTATGCAAGACACAGGGGTTGTTTCTGATGATCTTTTTAACGAATATTCATCAGCACTAACAGATTGGGGAAACAAGGGATTTGATATAATATAACAAATTGAAAAGGGACAAGATAAAGACGCTGTTGAAGACATACTTGGTGAATGTACGCCATCGTTAAATAAATTGGTGAGTATTGCACAGAAAATAGATTTACTGACAGGTGAACAGAGCGTTAAGGCAGTAAGAAAAACGCTGATATCAGCTTTTGTGGGATTTGTGGTTATTATTGTATGTCTTATTATTGCAGTTATTTTATCACGAAAAACAGGAAAAAAGATTCTTACAACTATTTTAGAACCACTGCATGAAATCGAAAATGCAGCCAAGGAACTAACTGAGGGAAATTTGCACAGTACATTGGAGTATAAGTCAGAGGATGAAATTGGTCGACTTGCTCAGAGTATGCGTGAGTCAATATATATTTTGGGTTCATATGTAGATGATATTGACCGTGCCATGAAACTGTTTTCAGATGGTAATTTTGATGTAAAACCAGAGGTTGAATGGAAAGGCGATTTTATTGGTATTTTAAATTCATTTTTAGCATTTGAGAAAAGTATGTCAAGTACGGTAAAAGGTATACGGCATGTATCGGAGGAAGTGTCTAGTGGAGCAGAGCAGGTGTCAATGAGCTCAAATGAATTGGCAGAAGGAGCAACAAATCAGGCAGCTGTTGTTGAAGAACTTACTGCGACTGTTTCAAATGTTTCTGAACAAGTTGAAAAGAATTCAAAGACGACAAAAGAAATAAGTAAAAGGGTTGAAAAATTAGGGGATAATATTCTAGAAAGTAACAGCAAAATGCATGAAATGGTCAACTCAATGAATGAAATCAGCAAGGCCTCAAAGGAGATTGATAAAATTATTACAACAATCAATGAAATTGCAAGTCAGACAAACTTATTAGCCTTGAATGCATCTATTGAGGCTGCAAGAGCTGGGGAAGCAGGAAAAGGATTTGCAGTTGTAGCAAATCAAGTTAATATTTTAGCTGACCAGAGTGCTCAGGCAGCGAGAGAATCATCAGCACTGATTGCCACCTCCGTGGAAGCAGTGGAAAATGGGATGGTTGTAGCAGAAGATACGGCAAAACAGCTTGAAGAAGTGGCAGGTGAGTCAAAAATAATTACAGATGAAGTGATGAGAATTGCGGACACATTAGAAACACAGACAGAGGAAATATTACAGATTAATGAGGGCATAGAACAGATTAATGATGTGGTTCAGTCTAATTCAGCAACGTCCGAGGAATGTGCAGCAGCAAGTCAGGAGATGAGCAGTGAGGCAGAAAATTTGAATGAAATGATTCAAAAATTTAAGGTTGCTGAGTTTAATGAATAAAATTATCATAATATGAATGGGATTCTTATTGCTGGAAACGGTTATGATATGCTTAAAGCATACTATGCTATATTGAGAGCATTGTATAAGTATTCATGATATATAGATAAATATAACAGACTAAAAAGAGAGGCGTTATTTTGATAACGTCTCTTTTTGTGATTTATTAAAACAGTATAAATTAATAAAAATGGGAACTGAAAATCTTTCAAAAACGCTGTGGGATTGATATTTTTTATGGGGAATTATCTCTTGGTTACCTGAAATAATAGATGTATATGTGTTTGATTTCATGCCAAAAGAGAATAAAAACTAGACAATAATTGCATATATGGCATGTTATAAATGTCAGAATTTTATATAAAGTAAGACAGTATCATTTTGTGCATACTTTGTATAATTTATGAAATTGTCTTTTACATATATTTGTTATATCTTTGATATAACAAAATTGTGGGAATAAAATAATTGATATTTTGAAAGGAGAAGTTTCACATGGAAGCAAAGAGGTACCTGAAATGGTATAACAAGGTAGGTTATGGATCAGGAGATTTTGCAGGAAATGTTGTGTATGCATTTCTCTCATCATTTGTAATGCTGTATCTGACAAATACGGTAGGTTTAAATCCGGGTATTATCGGAACGCTGATTATGGTATCAAAGCTGTTTGATGGAATCAGCGATATGTTTTTTGGAACCATGATTGATAAAACAAAAAGTAGACTTGGAAAAGCTAGACCATGGATGTTATATGCGTATATAGGTTGTGCCGTAACACTTGTTGCAAATTTCGCGATTCCAGACAGTCTTGGTACAACTGCACAGTATGTATGGTTCTTTATAGCATATACATTGTTAAATGCAGTATTTTTCACTGCAAACAATATAGCATATGCATCATTAGTTACTTTTTGTACAAAAAACAGCAGGGAACGTGTAGAGATGGGATCATGGAGATTTATCTTTGCATTTTCGACAAGCTTACTTATTCAGTCTGTTACAGTACAGTTTGTAAGAGCAGCAGGCGGTGGGGCAGCAGCATGGAGAATGGTTGCCGTTGTATATGCCATTATTGGATTGATTGTAAATACAATTTCAGTTTTTTCAATTAAGGAGCTTCCAGAAGAAGAATTAAAAGCGGGGAAGGATCACACAGAAGAAAAGTATGGACTAATAGAGGCTGCAAAACTTTTATTTTCTAATAAATATTATCTTATGATTTGTGCAACTTATATTTGTCAGCAGATTTATTCAGCTATGTTAAATATGGGCATTTATTATATGATTTATATTTTGAAAAATGAAAATCTGTATTCCGTATTTTCATGGGCAATTAATATCCCTGTTATTATCGCAATGTGCATCACTCCTATACTGGTGGAAAAAATGAAAGGTTTATATCGAATGAACTTTGCAGGCTATGTTCTTGGAACAGTGGGACGTGTCGGAGTCATCTTTGCAGGTTATATGGGAAGCGTTCCACTTATGCTTGCATTTACAGCGATTGCAGCACTTGGAATGGCACCGTGGCAGGGTGATATGGGAGCAGTTGTTGCAAGCTGTTCAGAATATACTTATCTTACAAAGCATAAACACATTGATGGAACTATGTATTCATGCACATCTTTTGGTACGAAAATCGGAGGAGGAATCGGAGTTGCATTATGTGGATGGTTGCTTGATGCAAGCGGATTTGTTAAGGAAGCAGCGGTGCAGCCGGCCTCTTGCTTAAATATGCTTCATATTATGTATTTATGGATTCCTATGGTATTATCATTAATAATTACATTCATCATGTCAAGAATGAATGTTGAAGATGCAAACGAAAAACTAAAAAAACAGTTGGTGGAATGTTGATATGGAATATAAAGGAATGAAAGGATTGATACTTACCTGTAAGCATCACGACGGCTTTTGCCTCTGACCAAGCAAGTATACAGAGCACAGAATTAAAAACTCACCTTATAAGAATGGGAAAGGTGATATTGTGCGTGAAACAGCAGAGGCGTGTAAGGAATATGGTCTGAAGTTTGGTGTCTATCTCTCACCATGGGACAGAAATTATGGGCTATATGGAAAGTGAGGAAAAATATGAATGCTGATATGAAATGGCTGGACAATCCAGAAGTGTTTAAAGTAAATCAATTGGAACCACATAGTGATCATTGT
>ULJM01013953.1_pt1 | contig 12239 bp, 28 predicted proteins | sample 1950871 | NCBI WGS metagenome assembly ULJM01 (sample SAMEA4835471, study PRJEB28245) | human gut metagenome | biome: gut microbiome; material: fecal sample | place: Denmark | collected 2008 | reverse complement strand
GAAGACGATAAGGATGAAGACGATGAGGATGAGGAAGGCGAGGATGAGGATGACGGGGTAACCCCTGAGGACCTGGCCGGCATGGACTTCGAAGCTTTAGAGGACCTCTGCGACGACAAAGAACTCGAAACTGACCCCGACGAATTCGACGAGGAGGACGTGGAGAAACTCCGCAAGGCGGTTGCCAAGGAGCTGGGCATCACTCTGCCCAAGGCAAAGGCCGCTTCCAAGAAGGACACCAATAAAAAGAAAAAGTAAGGGTCCTTCCGACTATAACAATTCCTGAGGGCTGCTATACTCTTAATTAGCTGAAGATAATACCTGGTAAAGATGGCATCAAATTAATTCATTCAGGTCAGCCCTCTTTTTAATCAAAAACCTTAATCAATAAAAGATATGGCAACCAAGAAGAAAGACAAAGCAGCTGAGGCAAAGGCTGCAGAAAAAACAGAAACGAAAAAAGGCGGTAAGAAAGAACTGACCGCAGAAGAGAAGAAGGCCAAACGAGAGGCCATGAAGGAGCGACTCAAGAACCGGGCACCTGGTCAGCGACCCAACAGCAAACAGTGCGATATCATCGACCTGGGCGGTGGCAACGTTGCAAAGACCTTCGCCATGAACGTACGGAAGTACGGCGTTCTCATCACCTCAGTGGTTACCGACAAGGACGGCCAGGTGATTGCTGTCTCGAATGCAACCATCCCAGGAGTATCCGTCAAGTCCAAGAAGGAGCACGGCACGCTGGTCCCGAAGATGCCCGGCATGGGTAAGAAAGGGAAAGCAGCCGAAGCTGAGGATGACGAGGAAGATGAAGACGATGAGGAATAGGTCCTGAGCACCTAATCCCACGTACATCAAAAACTTGAGTCATACAGGGGAGGCCATCCGAAAACAAAGGGTGGACCTCCCCACTTTGTATAGGTATATGCAAGAAGACGATGAAATTATATACCTGGCATTATGTAATCAACTGCAATCATATCAGCTATTGCTAGAGGAAGAAAAAGACATCACCGAAGAAAATAGACTGATGGCAGAGTATATTATCTCTAGAACTGAGCAATTGATTGAAATATATGCCCAGAAAATAGGAAGTGACACCTTTATTCAAAGACCTCAATGGGACAATTTAACTCCTCCGTAAAAGGGTTGATATATCGGATTAAGGATATGACCCGATTGATTCAGGACATTGATGCTCAACTATCAGTGCCAGGATTATCCCCCGGAAAAAGGCAATCTTTAATCAAAGATAAGACCCTGAAATTAGGTAAGGTCAAGGCATTAGTCAAAAGGGTAGAAGACCTGGCTAATGGAAATATCTTAACCATAACCTTTGAAAACAAGGGCACTGGGGAAAGATATAGGGTTATATACACCAACATCTCTCAGGATGATGCCATTGCCCATCTGAAATTGATGGCATATCTTCGGGGGATAGAAATAATCATCTCAGAGATAAAGGAAGTGCAGACCAAAAACTCCATGACCAAACTATAAACATGCAAAGGTAATTCAAACTCATTTTTTAATCAACTCAACAACAATGGCAAAGGACATTAGCAAGAAAGACCTGGCAGCAAAGAAAGCTCGCCGGGCTCAGAAGGAAATGCTGGCCTACATGGAAGAGAACAATCTCGACCCCAAGAAAGACTGGACAGGCCACAAGAAACACGGTAAGAAAATCCAGGCATGGATTGACGTTATCAACCTCGGAAACAAGAAGGCCCGGGAACTCAACGAGGAAAAGGCCATCGAGAAGTCCGAGAAGAAAAAGAACAATAAGCCGGAAGCCCATCCCAAGAAGGAAAAGGTAACCAGCACTCCGAATGCCTACGACTATCCTACGGTAGATGGCAAGGAGATGACTTCGGATCAGAAGAAGAAGTATCGCCAGAAAATGCGTACTCTTCTGAAGACGATGTCGAAGGAGAAGGCCGAAGCAGAAGGAAAGAAGTATGCTGTAGAGCTGGCTTCAGGTTCGACTGCTGTTCCAAAGAAGGAGAAGGCAAAGAAGGAAGAGCCGGCCAAGGAAAAGAAGGCCGAGAAACCTGCCAAGGAAGGCAAGGACAAGAAGAAGGAAAAGAAGGCAAAGAAAGAGGAGGATTAAACCGATAGGCAATCAGTGAAACTTCTCATGCCTCGAATCCACGAAGGGTTCGGGGTTCTTTGTTGAATATACCTATACAACACCACTGAATTTAATTTGCATATTATAATAATAAGTATTATATTTGCATAACGAAATATTATAAAGATGAAAATCAACCGAGGCTGTATTAAACTGAAATTGCAAAGGCATCTATCTGCCCAAGAAATATGGAATCAGATTATGGATGTGCATATTCAGGCGCTGGAATCCCTTTTAGAGGATAAGAGCTTAGATAAATGGAAAATTATATTCCCTTGCTACGGAACTTCTCTAGAAGCGGTAGAATCAATGGCAAGGGTATATATAGAAGCCTTCAAAAGGGCTCAAGGCAATACGTTCAATGAAAGATATGAGGATGTTGAAACCATGTTAGTAACTGGATTAAATCAAAGATGGTTCAACACTATCATGAGTACACTCTATATGATGGAAGAGGACTTAATGGAAATGAGTTCTGATTCCGTCTTCACTCTCTGGGATATTTTCTTCACATGCCAGGCATTGCGTGAAGAAAATAATGTGGTAGCTATGGGACTTAACACTTTCGAGCTTAAAGGACAGTAAAGATGAAAGACACAATTAAAATCACAGGCTCATCAAGGATTGAGAAGGTTATCTTTGATGACGAGACAAGGGACATTGAGATAACCTTCAAAGGGGAAAAGGTATACCGGTATAATTCGGTATCTGAATTCGACTTCAGAATGTTCAAAGAGGATATCCAAAACGGAGAATCCGTTGGGAAGTCCTTCGAGAGAAGAATCAGGAATAAATACGCAGGAGTAAGATTATGAAAAGGTATTACACTCCAGACGGGGAACCCGATGAAGCTAAGGCCCTTTGGGTAGCAGTAAAGAAAGGTATTATAGGGGTATCAGTATTCTGTGCAATATGCGTATTGTGGGATACTAAGACAGTTCCCCCTACTCCCGATGCTACTCCTCACTGGAAAAACTGGGATGAGTCAAGACACTTATCCGAGGTAAAGAGCTATGACTACAAAAACGGTATCATTCACTATCGGGATGAATTTACCGGAGAGAGACCCATGGAGTTAAATCTTCACGGGTCTTCTGGCAGTTATGGTTCTGGTATAACTCTGCAAGTATCAGGTGCATCAGTACACTTGGATATGGATGCAGAAGAATTGATGGACCAGTTAACTGAGGATGTAGATTTTTACGAATACTTCGAACGAAATATGGATTGATATGGCAGGTCGGATTAAATTCAAAGTAAACAAGTACGTTCACGGTTCAAGAAGCAAGGATGTATTTGAATTCAAGCCTAAAGCTCAGATTATATTCGAGGGTAAGAGGATTGGTCAGATAATTGACACAGAGGTATACTTCTACATAAGTGTAAAAGACCCTACCCTAAACTACATACCCGAATTGTGGGGAAAATTCTCTACTCATCAGGAAGCAAAGGAAGCAGTAATAACTCAGGCAGAATATATCTGGAAAACACTAAACATTTATCACCCACTTAAAATATTAGCATCAAACTACGGATTATGGGAAAAGAAGTAAAGAAACCGACAAACAGCTGGGTATGGAAAAAGATATTCGGTGTAACCCTATTGGGATGGATGAATATCCTGATATTTCAATGGCTATTCATCCGGATATCTTATAATTGGGTATATGTAGACCCCGAAAAAGATGAAGATGCTAGAACAGATGATTTCTGGGATGATGAGAAACAGCAGTTTGTTGCAAAAACTTTCTACTACTATGCCATTATCGGGTGTATTATACCTCTAACGGGGTGGTGGGGAGACTATGTAATGCCGTTCAAATTCAAAGGTCGGTTAACTAAGGTAAAAGAATACTACGAATGAGTACAGTAGACTTCAAAGCTGCTTGTGCAGCTCATAGGAAATGTTGCCCATATAAGGCAACTCCATCTACAAAATGTAAAGTGGAGGACAAGGATAAAGAGAATTTATATGAGAGGTATAAAGGTAAATGTGGGGCTAATGTAGAAACTCCAGATGGTTTATGCCCGGTAAAAGATTGCTACTATATGGCCAAGTTCAAAAAGACATTAAAGAAGTTATCTGAGAAGTAATGACACCAGTAGCTGTGGCTAAAACTTATAATGAGCTTATGGGACCTTAATCTCAGGTTAAATCCGTAGAGATACAAGATGATGGTCATAGGCAAACCATCTATGTAAAGATGACACCCATACGTAGGGATAACTCACTCTCATCAATTAACATTGCCTTGAACGTACCTGAAAAGTAGTTGCAGAATTATTTGCAGGGATAAATATTTATATCTATATTTGCATAAACAATAAAAGGGAAAAGCCACAAGAGGTTAACACACAGAAGCCAAGAACACAACCTCAAAGAAATTGATAAAAATATTTGCATATATAGAAAAGTTCCCCTATATTTGTATTAGGAAAAGAAATAATAAAACACTTTTAATTTATTGTAAAACCTTTTAACATTGTTAGCCATGAAAAAGAACAAGAAAAATCAGGCTCAGAAAATCGAAAAGACCAACCTGGTAGAGGGAATCAACAACCTCATCGAAGAGAAGACTCAGAAGGTCGAGAAATCCAAAAAGGCTCCGAAGGCCGAGGCTAAAAAAGAGGAAACTCCTGAAGCGGCCAAAGAGAAGAAGGTCAAGAAGACCCAGAAAGATAAACTGGTCGATAAGACCAAGAAAAAGGTCGAAGCCAACCTCGTCGAGGAAGTGGTAACGAAACGGGAAGTCAAGTACATCTATCCGGCAGACTGCGAGGACACTCTCTCCCGGAAAAAGTTCCGGCAGACGGTCCGAAACAAGATCCATCAGCTGGAGCTAGCAATGCTCCGAATCGAGGACCAGGACTCCAAGGAGTTCAAGAAAGCAAAGAAGGAATACCTGGAGTACAAGAACCAATTCGTCAAGGAATCCGTTGCAATCTAATCTTTCATAGTAGGAGAGGGGCACAGGGCTAAGGCTCTGGCCCCTTAGTATAATCACCCTTTAATGATATGAAAGATTATGGTTGTTGGCTTACCCGAGAAAGCAATTCAGAAAGTAGACAAGGAATTGCTAGAATTACACAAAGAAGTTCTTAAGTCATATCTCACACAACGGAGTCTAAAGCACAAGTACCAAAAGAAATTCTTTAAGATATACGACCACTACATTACGGAGAAGAATATAAGAAGGTTTTTCTTCCGTTCTGCTAAACTGTTTGTATATGCTTTAGTAACGGACCGATTGGATGAGATTGAAGACTATGTACCCGTAAAAGATAAGAAAAAGCATGTTTCCAGAAAGAGTAAAAAGCGTAACGCTTGATAAATCCAAAATAACCTACTACCTTCAATCTCAGGAAGGGGTACAATCCCAAGAAGAATACCCTATTAATCCTGAATTATATCAGGTAGAGGATTTGGCATTCGATTGCGGAATAAGGTCAAATCAGTATATCCCAGATTATGCCATAAAGGGGTATTTTAAGGTAGACGAAAATATGTTACATCCGGTATTTATCGAGAATACTAATGGGCCTCACTTATTATATATTTCGGGAATGCCTCGAAATATTCCTGAGGTAGAGAGGAATAGGTTTAGGTTCCAGGAACATATTTGGTTATCATACTGGGAAGATAAGCATATAGGCTACCTTTTCCAGGTGGTAACTAGAGAACAAGCATTAACTCACTTAATAAATCAATAACTTACAAAATACAAAGCACTATGAAAACTCAGGAGTATATAAAGCAATTCAAGTTGGACCGGGAACATTACAACTTCAACCGGGAAAAATTTATGGAGGCATTCGGCCAGGAATTTAAGGGCCGAATTGAGGCCATGATTACTGCATGTAAAAAAATGCAGGTGCAGTTCACCTATGAAAAATTCCTGCATGCCATCAAAGAACAGCAGGATAAGTTTTGGCAAATTTCCAAGAAGAAGATAGGTGAGCCTTTATCCGATGGATTATTCTCAGCATTCTTTGCCCTTCATGTAATACCTCTCAGGGCAAACCTATTCCCTAATATTCATGAGGAAATAGAAGAGAGGCGTAAAAAGGCCCAGGAAAGAGAAGCTAAACTTATGGCAGAGGAAGAAGAAAGGCAAAAAGAAGCCAAGGAGAAAGAAAAGAGAATGAGGCCAATATTGGAGGCCGTAGTTGCCTACGGAGTTGCCCAAAATTTGGCCAAGGAGGGCAAGGTAAAGGCTACTAAAGCAAAGGGAAAGAAGTAAATCCTAATAATACAAGACTCTAAAGTTACTAAGATTTTATGAGGACATTTTTAACCTTGGCTGTTATAATAACGGATAATATTCTGACATCATACAAGGCAGCCGGAGAAGAAGAGGTAAATCTGAGCTATGAGTATAGATTAAATTCAGTTACTATAGAGGTAATTTACCCCAAACATGTAGACCAGCTATATTCAGGGCTTTTGACACTGAGTAACCAGCTTAAGTTCGAAAATCAAGTAAATGAATTTCAACTGTCAATAAGCTCATCAAAATTGAAGGTAAGCCTATTCAGGTGATCCAGCAACCTGACTATCAAAGAGTTAGTTCAAAAGGCCCTTGCCACAACAGGGCCTTTTTATATATTTTATCAGGATTAACTATTAGATACCAAAATCAAACATCATGAAAGAACAGAAGATAGTTCCACGATTCCCAAGGGGGTTAGGTATAACCCAATTAGCCTTACAGGCTAATGCTGGAGATGATGAAGCTCTTAAGAATCTGACCAAGTTCGTTATCCATACTTGGATAGTTAACAATGGGAAATTATGGTCAAGGGTTTATTCCGTAAATGAACTCGCAGATTTCTTGAAATGTGAACCAGCAATTATTCAGATGCAAATGAAACAAACGTTTCTAGACAACGGTTTATTTGACCGTAGCAAGATGAATGAGATTGCTGATTCTCTTATGGGAGCTTGCATATCATGGGCACTTGAAGACCGTATGGAAGTAAGCCAGCAGGTCCAAATACTCAGGGATTCTCAGGGCGGAAGATATGCTCCATTCATCACCTCCGAAGTCAATAAGGCCCTTGGATTGAAACAGCAATCTACAACTTCTCTTCAGAGTTTAGTAAGGGCAGTAACTGGAGGGGGTACCGTGAATATCTTTGCTCAACAGAACAATCAATTCAATAATGGTGCCCAAGAAGAGCAGACTTTAACTAGAGATGAAGCCATGGAAATGATTCAAAGGGAGTTGGCTGACAAGGGTGGTATAAAGGAAATTGAATATGTAGAGAACCAATATGACTTCAAAGAACTACCAGTTGTAGTTGCAACCAAACAAGATGGCAACATAGGTGAGAAAGAAGGATTAACCCTTAAAAACGGAGAACTCGATAGCGTAACAGGGGACTACCATGGTGCCTTAAAAGTTTTTGACGAAGACCATCACCAAATCCGACGAGAGATAGAAGAAGGAATAGCTTATGAAGAAGTAGACCCAGAAATCCAAGATTAGCCATTGATTTTTATTTGCATATTTGAAATATAATTATTAAATTTGTATAAACAAAAATCAAAAGGCTATGGATTTAATAATTAGACCCAGTAGCAATGACACTATAGCTATTGCTCTTGGTGGTAAATTAAAGGGAATAAAGGTTAAGAATTCCTGGGTAACTCTATATCTATCCCAAGATGATCTTTGTAAGATACAATATACCCTTGAAAATTATGATTATCAGGGTAAGTACTTAATATCATTCCCGGATAGATTTTTAAGTATTAAAAGTGAAAGTGAACAAGGAGAAGAGATTCAATTCAATCTATAACAAACATCTACTATGAAAGAAGTATTAAACGCAACTCAAGTAGTAAACCGAGTAAATCAACTTATCAATGAAGGTAAGAAGTTAAAGGTATTCGGTTTACCTTATCCACCTTATCAGGAAGACTTGGTCTTTACCGACGAGAAAATCAATCGGCAGGGTTGGCTATGCACCAACTCGAAGGTAACTTTATCAGCATCTGCCTGTGCTACCAAGATAAAGATACACACAATCACGGGTTGGTGCAACCTTTTCCAATATGTTGAAAACGGCAAATACATCGATACCCTCAGTGAAGACGGGAACTACGTCGGTATGCAGGTTATGGATGATATCTGCCCGGGAATGCTTTTGGGAGAGTCTCAGGAAGACAAATTGATAAACCTGGGTATGATTATAGATGTAATGGATGATGAAGATGAAGCTATTCGTACGGTAACAGTAGTTGGTACGGATTTCTTGGAAAGAAACTATCATTCATTAGCCAAAGAACCTTCAAGTTACTTTGTATTCGACAAAATCATGTAACACTTTTAGGTATGCACACTAATCATCGCATAGCTCTTTTAATCAGGGCAAGCAGACTTTACTGCCACAGCATGTACCAGGAGTATGAACCTAAATATTACTCCACAATCAAAGAAGTAGTTCTCAACTTTACTAACAAACTCTTCGGTACAAAGAGTATTGAGAACAAGATAGATATCAAGGTATTGCCTCTGTTTGAGGATAATTACATAGGGGTAAATATAGCTATGGAGTTCCCTGATGAATCCGGTCTGGAGTTCGAGCTTTACAAGCAACCACTTATTCCGGAAGAAGATTACTACTACAAGCCGAGACCTATACTAGCTAAGGCCTAATAAATAAAGGACCATTAAGACCTCTTATCTAGAGGTCTTTTTTGTGTTACTAAACTAAACTTACCTTTATAAGGATTAAAATCTCTAGAACCTATTCCTACTGCCTGATGCCGAGAAGTTTTATTTGCATATTAAAAATATTATTGCTATATTTGTATAAAGAGAAATAAATATAAACCATAAATTTAATACCATGGAAAAGAAAAAGGTTAGGGACTTAGCAAAAGGGGAATACTTTATCCTGAATCCCATCGAAGAACCCAATGCCTCTCAAGTCTGGGTAAGAGGAGAATACATCAGGGAAGCTAAGAAATACAGTACCTACAAATGGGAGGACACTAATCATGAAACTCTCAGGAAAGGAGACAAGGAAGTTTACATAGGTTTTACCTTTTAACACTTACAACTATGGCACAGCAGAAAAAGGTACAAATTGCTCATCTGGTTCTATCTCCACAATCACCTTCACAAAAGTATTCATGCTGCACATAGCATGGAGGTAGAACTAACCCGGAAAACTGAAGTTAGTGAATGGATAGATGAAAATGATGAGAGTATTGCAAAAGCATACCTCATTGACCGGGTTAAAGATACCCGAGAAACGGTAATAGAAAGAGATATAGAACGAACGATATACTAAAACTAAAGATTATGAGTTACACAGTAGAAGACCTGATTGGAGTCTTGGAAGAAATGGACCCTCAGGCACCAGTAATGGCAGCAGTACAACCCTCATGGCCATTTGAACACGGTATCCCTTTCTAACCTCATCTGACCTCTGATTTATATTTGCAAATATAGATTAAATTCATTATATTTGTAATATAGAAAAGAAATAAAATCGAATATTATGAAAGATTACAAAAAGGTATTGCTGGATGGGTTAAAGAAGTCGAGCAATGTTCAAGAAGAAGAGAGGGATTGCATCAAGGAAGCAATCAAAGAGACCTACCTTGATATGGTTGAAGAGTTGGATGCCCGATTAGGGTTAGAACTCTTTGATTATCGGGTAGAAGTAAGATACTACTCCGATGGAATCCCCGAAAGGTTCAAGCATACTCTATGGGCTAAATTCTCGGATGAGACCATGCCCAAGATGTCTTTCAGAGGGGCAATGCAACAGGTGGTATCTATCCTCTCAACTGGAGATGATGAAGTAAAGATTATCAGTCATAACACTGGACTCAAAATCGAGATAGTAGCATGAGTGCATTCAATAAGATACAAAGAGAATACAACTGGGTATGCAATCATATCAAAGGGCCTTTGTATAGAATAAAGATGCAAGAGCTATACAATGAGGCTAATAAAGCTATCCTCGACCCAAAGTTAACTCCAGAACAGAAATTAAAACTAATCGGTATCAGAGATATATTAAAGACAAAACTATGAAAAAGAAAGAAGAACAAGGGTGCTTAAGGCCCCTACTGATAGCCATTATATTAGTACTGGCAGCGACGATTTGGTACCAGATATCCTACCAAAGTGAGGAAAAGAAAGAGCCCGAGACAAGGCAATTAGTAAATCCCGACGGAAGCCTAAAATTTGAAGCAGTTCAAAGATTGGCTCCCGATTATATTGATAGCCTCAAAAGAGCCGGTGAAATTGAGAGATGGTTAAAAGAACACCCTCAGCAAAACATCAATATACACATCACTATAGAAGATGAACACTGGTAAAGGCCGTTAATATTTATTTGCAAAATAGCAAATATTTGCTATATTTGTATAAAGAGAAATAAATATAAACCATAAATTTAATAGGACCATGATTAAACAAACTCGTAAACCTATTCAATCAACCAAATCAATGTTAATTAACATACTTAGAGATATGGAGGCTAAACACTTAAAAAGTGCTACCATATACGACAGGGATTCAGAGGAACATGTAATCCTCTCAATAGAGGAGATTAAATACTTAATCGACTTACCTCAACAGAATTACCGTATACTCCCCTCAGAGTACAACCCTAATAAACTCAGCCAATCATGAAAACACAATCAGATCTTCATTTATACCTCCTGAAGAAAGTTAACGGATGGTGCAAAAGACAAGGCATGACAGACCCCGAAATGTATTCCCTTCAATAGGCTGATGCACATCATTTTGCAACGGAGAACGCTTCCAACAAAAGAACAGAAAATGAAACAAGAAGAATCTAGAGAGTTAAGGAATCCCTCCATGAATCAATTCAGTGCAAAGTTATCTGAACTCTATAAGGAACTCCCAAGAAGGAATCCCAAGTATTCATTCGAAAGACCTTACAGGAATCATCTACTAAGGCAAATCAACCAAATCAAATACGAACAAACCCTGAGAAGAAAGGGATTAAGGTCACAAGGAGTATTCATAACCCTTAACAAATAAAGCCATGAAAGACATTTTAGTATCTTACACTGGGCAAGAAAAGGATGAAGCCACAGGAAACTACATCTCAGTAAATCACAAAGGATATATTCAACACTGGGACTGTGGCCCAACCTACACAACGGCCATAATCCTCAGTATCGAAGGAAAATTCCACTCAGTCTCCAATAGATAAAATCTGCGTAGAAAAAGAAGATATGCCCCAAAACAAAGAATAACCATGAAACCAATAGAAAAGGTACAAACCTTAATATCTATGATAGATACTCCCATGGGCAGGAGAAAATATCCCAAGGGTATAATCCTCTTGGCTCAATCCTTAAAAGAAGACTACCCAACCACCCCCAACAAGAATAAATACAAATATTCAAACAATCCTTAATATACATATACCTATATAATATTCATTAAGGAATACATGTAATATAAATATACATCACAATCATATAAGGCTTTTAGGATTAGCTTTTATCTTAGAAGCCTTTTAGTTTGACCCTTAGGATAGGGCAAAAGTTAACAGGCAGTCCTTGTGACGGATCCGGACAACGAAAAAGTCCAAGGGCCCTAAAATCAGGTTAGGGCAAATTTTTTGGTTAAGGCAATCTTAGGGCCTTACTGTGTACCCTAAGAGCTCTGGAGCTATCTATGTTACTATACGTATTAGCTAAGTCGACTTAGGGCCCTAAGACCAGGAGCAAGGCCATAAAAGGCACCTTTAAGGTACCCAAACCCCTACCTTATTCAAATCTATATATATATATATAATATAAGTCTTATTAAGGATAAGGTTTAAGGCAGTAGCTAAGGCCTTTTCGATAAAGAGACATTAGGCCCTTTGACTCTTGATATCTACAGCTTGACTCTCTATTCATATTGGTACACTAAGGGGTACCTAAGATGGGCCTTAATCCCAAGCCCTAAAGAGTACAATCTATATTATATTATATATATATGCGAGTCTTTTAGGTCATTTTGGAACAGGTGTCTAAAATCGATATGCCAGGAATAGAGTATTGGAGATTTGATTTCTCAAGTTAAGGCTGGTTTAAGGCACATTTAGGGTACCTTTTAAGGCC
>ULJM01009267.1_pt1 | contig 12650 bp, 8 predicted proteins | sample 1950871 | NCBI WGS metagenome assembly ULJM01 (sample SAMEA4835471, study PRJEB28245) | human gut metagenome | biome: gut microbiome; material: fecal sample | place: Denmark | collected 2008 | reverse complement strand
AACTCTTAAAGAATATATCAACCTTTTCAGGGTCAAAGTCAGCACCAGAATATCCCATTGCACAGAGAATTCTTCCCCAGTTAGCGTCATGTCCGAATATTGCTGCCTTAGTAAGACTTGATGTAACAATTGACTTAGCAAGTGTCTTGGCTTCTGCCTTAGTTGTTGCACCCTTTACCTGAACCTCGAAAAGACATGTACAGCCCTCGCCGTCACCTGCAATCATCTTGGAAAGCTCTGTAAATACATAGCTTAAGCCTTCATAGAAAGCATTATAATCAGCACCCTCTTCTGTAATCTTCTTGTTGCCAGCCATTCCGTTAGCAAGAACAAGGGCTGTATCATTAGTTGATGTATCTCCATCAACTGATATCATGTTAAATGAATCATCAACAATTGCACTTGTCATCTTCTGAAGAAGTGCCTTGTCAATATCACAGTCTGTTGTTATGTAGCAGAGCATTGTTGCCATGTTAGGATGAATCATTCCTGCACCCTTGCACATACCACCGATTGTTACCTTAGTACCAGCAACCTCTACTTCTACAGCAACCTGCTTGCTTCTTGTATCTGTAGTCATAATTGCCTCTGCTGCCTGTGTTCCTGCTTCTAATGAAGCATCAAGCATTGGAGCAAGCTTTTCAATTCCTGCACAGATTCTGTCAACAGGAAGCTGCATTCCGATAACACCTGTTGAACCGATAAGTACTGCATTCTCCGGTACATTAAGAACCTTTGCAACTGCCTTTGCTTCTTCTGCACATGCGTTATCTCCTTCAACACCTGTACATGCGTTGGCAACACCGCTGTTTACAACTACAGCCTGTGCAAAGTCTTCATTATATACAATGTTTCTGTCCCATTTGACAGGAGCTGCAAATACTTTGTTAGTTGTAAATGTTCCTGCTGTAACACATGGCTTCTCGCTGTATACAAGTGCCATATCTTTCTTTCCGTTCTTATATTTAATCTGTGCTTCACATCCGGCAGCCTTGAATCCTTTAGCTGCTGTAACACCGCCTTTAATTATATTCATAACATCCTCCTATTGTACCATCACATATACTCTGTCATTGTGCATATTTCGTCGTGTAAATTCTGAATTTACGCTACATTTATTATGGAAACATTGGTGCAAGCTGTAATCCCTCATTCTCTGGAAGTCCGAAGAGAAGGTTCATATTCTGTACTGCCTGACCTGCTGCACCCTTAACAAGATTATCTAACGCACCCATCATTATAAGTCTGTTAGTTCTTGGCTCAATCTTAAATCCTATATCAACAAAGTTGCTTCCCTCAACCCAGCGTGTTTCAGGGCATACATCTTTAGGAAGTACTCTTACGAAATATTCCTTATCATAGTACTTGTCATATGCTGCCTTAACATCTTCATATGTAACATCTTTGGCAAGGTTGGCGTATGCTGTTACAAGAATTCCTCTGTTCATTGGAACTAAATGTGGCGTGAAGATAAGCTTTAAATCATCTCTTCCACATGCATAACCTAACTGTTCCTCAATCTCAGGTGTATGTCTGTGAGTTCCGACACCATAAGCCTTCATGCTCTCATTAACTTCGCAGAAAAGGTTGGCAACCTTAGCTCCACGTCCTGCACCTGAAGTTCCACTCTTGGCATCAATTATAATTGTATCCGGATTGATTATTCCTTCCTTAACCATTGGGTAAAGTGTAAGAATTGATGTTGTTGTATAGCAGCCCGGATTCGCAATGATTCTTGTATCTTTGCTCACCTTGTCTCTGTTAATCTCACATAAGCCATAGACAGCTTCATCAATATACTGTGGTGCTTTATGCTCAAGCTTATACCACTGTTCATATACATTAACATCCTTAAGTCTGAAATCAGCACTCAGATCAATAATCTTAGTCTTTGAAAGAATTTCGTCATTAACAAGTGATGCACATAAGCCCTGTGGTGTTGCTGTAAATATAACATCAACCTCGTTAGCAAGCTGCTCCATATTGTCGTCCATACATTTTGCATCTACAAGCTTAAACATGTTTCTATATACATCTGAATAATTCTGATCTATGTAACTTCTCGAACCGAGCCATACAATCTCTGCATCCTTATGTCCTAATAATAATCTGACAAGCTCGTTACCTGCGTAACCTGTCGCACCGATAATGCCTACTTTAATCATAACTCCTCCTTGTTTTGCGAAGCAAAATGCATATATTCAACATTTATGCATAAAATAACGCAAAATGTAAATTGATAACCTACATTATAGCAACTTTTTTTCTTATGTAAAGGATATTTTGAAGAAATTTTATATTTATACATTTTTGTTGTATATTAATGTATAATATGCATAATTTGTTGTTGCATTTTTAAATAAAGTAGTTTATTATAATCTGCAGGTGCATAGCATATGTGTTTTACTATGTAAACTTAATAATATACGGAGGAATATATAATGAAAGAAAAAGTTATTCTTGCTTATTCTGGCGGACTTGACACAACTGCCATCATCCCTTGGTTAAAGGAAACATACAACTATGATGTTGTCTGCGTATGTGCAGACTGTGGTCAGGAAGAGGAGTTGGACGGACTTGAGCAGAGAGCTCTCTCATGTGGTGCTGCTAAGTTATATATAGAAGATATCACTGATGAGTTCTGCGACAACTACATCGTTCCATGTGTTCAGGCACACGCTGTTTATGAAAATAAATATTTACTTGGTACTTCAATGGCAAGACCTCTTATCGCTAAGAGACTTGTTGAGATTGCCCGTAAGGAAGGTGCTGTTGCTATCTGCCACGGTGCTACTGGTAAGGGTAATGACCAGATCAGATTCGAGCTTACAATCAAGGCTTTAGCTCCAGATATCAAGATTATCGCTCCTTGGAGAGATTCTAACTGGAAGCTTCAGTCTCGTGAAGATGAGATTGAATACTGCAGACAGCATGGTATTCATCTTCCATTCAGCACAGACTGCAGCTACAGCCGTGACCGTAACATCTGGCATATCAGCCATGAAGGTCTTGAGCTTGAAGATCCAGCTAATGAGCCTAACTACAAGCATTTATTAGTTCTTGGATGCACTCCTGAGGAAGCTCCGGATGAACCAGAATATGTTACTATGACATTTGAAAAAGGTGTTCCAAAGTCAGTTAATGGCAAGGCTATGAAGGTTTCTGATATTATCAGAGAGCTTAACAGACTTGGTGCCAAGCATGGTATCGGTATCATTGATATCGTTGAGAACCGTGTTGTTGGTATGAAGTCCCGTGGTGTATATGAAACTCCTGGTGGAACAATTCTTTACGAAGCTCATCAGCAGCTTGAGGAATTAGTTCTCGACAGAGATACAACAACATTCAAGATGGATGTTGGAAACAAGTTTGCACAGGTTGTTTACGAAGGAAAGTGGGAGACACCTCTTCGTGAAGCACTTCAGGCATTCGTTGAGAAGACTCAGGAATATGTAACAGGTGAAGTTAAGTTCAGACTTTACAAGGGTAACATCATCAAGGCAGGAACAACATCTCCATATTCACTTTACAATGAGTCAATTGCATCATTCAAGACAGGTGATATGTATGATCATCATGATGCTGACGGATTCATCAACCTCTTCGGTCTTTCACTTAAGGTAAGAGCTATGAAGAAGCTTGAGAACGAGAAGAAGAACAATAAGTAATTAAAGAATATAAAAAACAGCATCCCCGGCATGGTTATTAATCATGCCGGGGATGTTGCTTATTTATTCTTAATTATATTCTCTTCTTTTGGACTTCAACTTGTCTTTCCACTGCTCTAACGTCCAATTCCGCGTGATGGCAAGCGACTGGATTATTTTCCAATTACGACACTTACATAAGCCAATACAATGCTAATACTATCAAGTAGAAAATAACAAATACAAAAAACACAATACTCAGAACCAGATAAATAGTCGGTTCATTTCCCATCACTGCATTCTTGGGATTTATTTTACTAACATATATCGTATAAACCTCCCCTCTTGTATGAAGCGGTGAAAATATATTCATACTTACCCAGCCAACATAATTATACCCTTTATCGTCACGGATAAGGAACTCAGAAAAGTAATGATTGTCATTACCATATGCGATACCTTCAGTTTTATAGAATTGAGTTTTTATGTATAAATATCTAGCCAAAAATATCATATCCAGCATAATATAAATAATTATATATTCTCCATGCATTATTGCATCCCCCTTAATGAATCACATCTAATATAAATAATTGTTCTCATTTCCTACACCACATATTTCATGTTATTCGACAGAGTTAAATGCGATGTGTTCACATGCTTTGTCATGTTTACTCTTTTAGTATATATTAAATTTCACCATTTGTAAAATACCTGTTCGTTGCATGGAGTTCACTTTCTTGAAATTCAAAACATGAATTATATGAATTAACATTAATCCATTGTAACTTCCTATCAATTCATAAAAAATCCACCACTTATATGTAAATTTCACAGTTTTTCTTATTCAATCTTATATAGAAAACCATTTTTTGACTGAATATTCCTATAGTGCTACTGATTTTTCTGACTTTATAGGTTAATTTATTAACTATCATTATAGTCTCATGTGTTTTCGACCTATAAGACTTTCAAATATTCGACTACCTATAGGTATCATGTTTTCCAGATTAATTATATATCATGATAATCTGGCTGATTGGACTTTTTCTCTGCTTTCCCATATGCTAATGTCCAATAACTCATTGACTACAAGCAGCTTATTCAGCAAAAAGTCCAATCTTTCCAGATTTCACAACAATTCTGGACCTTTTACCTCATTCTCTTGCTTGTAAGGTCCAATCCTCCACACTTTCTCACTCAATTTGGACTTCCACATGCCTCTTCACCACTCCAGCGTCCAATCCGCCACCACAGCTCCACCGCATATTACACTCCACCTGCCAATCCACCGCACAAAAGTCTTCCGTGAGAATGAAGTCAGGCGACTATACAACTCGTTTTCAAACCGTTGCGAAGACGCCGGCACTTAGTAAGCTGGGAAAGCTGGCACACAGTGCCAGCAAATCCCAGCGAACTTAGTACCGCTGCGTCGTAGCACGAGCGCAAGCGTGTTTGAAAATGATATATACAGCAGCCTGCCTCACACATCCGTACGAAACCTACCCCTGAAATTTCTCTCTGTCAATCTCCTTCTCTTCCACTTTCCTATTCACATATGTCCGAAGCAGCGCATAACACACTGAGCTGATTGGAATAAATGTAAGCATACCCATTATACCAAACAGATTGCCACCGATTGTAACAGCAACAAGCACCCATATTCCCGGCAGTCCAACTGAACTTCCGACAACATGAGGATATATAAGATTTCCTTCAATCTGCTGTAATATAAGGAATACTCCCACGAATATAAGTGCCTTTAACGGGCTTGTCATCATTATAAGAATCACACCGACTATACATCCGATAAATGCACCGACAATCGGAATAAGTGCACTAACCGCAATAATAATTCCTATAAGAAGTGCATAAGGCATTCTCAATATAGACAATGTAATAACAAACATCGTTCCAAGAATACATGCTTCAAGGCACTGTCCTGACAGGAAATTAGAGAATGTAGTGTTGGTAAGTCTTAACACTTCAATAATTTTATCTGCCCTGCTCTCAGGCATGCACACATACATAAGTTTCTTACACTGTGATGCAAGCTTTTCTTTCTGGAAAAGCACATAAACTGAGAATACAAACCCAATAAAGAAATTAGTAATACCTGAGAAGAATCCGCTTATAGCCCCGATTCCTCCATTGATAATTCCTTTAGTTCCTATTGAAAGGAAATTCATAACATTTGAAAGAACAGAATCCCAGTTGATTGATATGCTGCTTAACTTTTCCTCATACTCAGGATATGCAGACAGCTTGACCTGCAGCCAGTTGATAAGATTATTAACCGCTGTCGGCACCTGTCTTATAAGGTCAGCTATTGTGTTTACCAGTTCAGGCACAACCACAAAAAGTACACCTGCAATAATAGCCAGTATCAAAATCAGTGTAAGCATATAAGCAAGCACTCTTATAAGTCTGGGATGCTTCTTCTTACAACGCTTGTCAAACAGCCTGTTAAGTCCTTTTTCAATTGCTTTCATAGGTACATTGAATACAAATGCGATGACTGCGCCAATTATAAATGGCATTACAAGTCCTGCAAGATATGATATAGAATCAAGAATTCCAGTCACATTGTTAAGGGCAAGATATATTACAATTAGCACTGCACCAATCGTAATTCCCTTAACAACCTGACTGTCTTTAAAATGTCCTTTGTTCATACAACCCCTCCACTCTTTAAAGTTACTTCTAATATACTATACAGAAGTCCGGGATTCAAACATATTATATAAATTTAAGAATTGTAAAATGTTAGTTATACTGTGCATCAACCATACTCATCATCATTCGCATATTGAATGCTCCCATAAATTTTACTGATGGAAGATATACAAAATGCTTCTTCTGGATTACACAGTCATCCTCATATTCATCATCATACACTTCAAGTCTCATAACTTCATTAACAAACTGTCCCTTACCCGGTTCAACATTGAATGCACCCTCAATAAATGGTGCATAACAGTCTCTGTCACCACTCTGGTCAGGATCATATGCAATAAATGTATGAATCATACTTTCATATTTAGTAATAAACAGTCCATTATCTGCACCGCTTTCCTTTAGTGCATTTCTGTAATTGTCCATCTCTTCTTCATACACTGCTGACTGTTTGTTAATAATCTCTTCTAACTCACCCGCAGTCATAGGAATATTTTCTGCAAAGAAAAATGCGAGTGGCTGGATGCTTCCATATAATAAAAAGCAGCTCATATCCGAATTAAGAGTCTGTGATACCTCAAGCTTATCAGTATCCCCCATATACATAAGAACTGCAAAATTGCCCTTCGCAGTAAACTCATTAAGCATATTAATAGCTGCCTTTAATTCTGTTCTCGAAAAATGTCTCATAATTTCTAATTCCTTTTCATTTAAACTATCGTTGATTATATCACCTATGACTGATATTTTCACTTCCAAATTTTACTTTTCATAATTTCATACAATCTTCATTCAGATATATGGAATTCAATATGCCACCACTTCTCAAAAAGAAAGGGGCACGAAAGCTTTTCACTTTCGTGCCCCTTTGCACTTCGACACTAACTATAGTCCCAAGTGCGTGAAATTGCAACAATAAAAATATGCGTTTTTTCCTTAATTCATAAGGTGATTTTCTAAAAATTTCTTTATTCGTAAAGTGGGTACTTATCTGTAAGTCCCTTAACAAGTTCCATTGCCTTAGCCTGGTTGGCATCTACATCATCAACAAGCATAGCAATTGCTTCTGCAACAACATCCATATCAGCCTCATTGAAGCCTCTTGTTGTAACGGCTGCTGTACCAAGTCTGATACCGCTTGTTACGAATGGAGAAGCCGGGTCATTAGGAATTGTATTCTTGTTACATGTAATGTTAGCTGCATCCAGAAGCTTCTCAACTTCCTTACCAGTCTTTCCCTTGCTTAAGAGGTTAACAAGCATAAGGTGGTTATCTGTTCCACCAGATACGATATCAAAACCTCTGTTCATAAGTCCGTTAGCAAGTGCTGATGCATTCTTAACAACATTTTCAGCATATACCTTAAAGCTTGGGTCAAGCGCTTCCTTTAAGCACACTGCCTTACCAGCAATAACATGCATAAGAGGTCCGCCCTGGATTCCAGGGAATACAGCCTTGTTAAGCTTGAACTTCTCTGCTGCCTCTGCTGAAGCAAGAATCATACCACCTCTTGGTCCACGGAGTGTCTTATGTGTTGTTGTTGTTGTAACATCTGCATATGGAATTGGGCTTGGGTGTGCACCACCGGCTACAAGACCTGCAATATGTGCCATATCTACCATAAGTAATGCGCCAACTTCATCACAGATTTCTCTGAACTTCTTGAAGTCGATTGTTCTTGCATAAGCAGAAGCTCCTGCAATAATCATCTTAGGCTTGCATTCCTTGGCAATTCTTAATACTTCATCATAATCAATAAATCCGTCAGCTGTAACACCATAAGGAACGATGTTAAAGTATTTTCCAGAAATATTAACTGGTGAACCATGTGATAAATGTCCACCACAGTCAAGGCTCATACCCATAACTGTATCTCCAGGATTAACAAGTGCGAAGAATACAGCTAAGTTAGCCTGTGCTCCTGAATGTGGCTGTACATTTGCATATTCACAGCCAAAAAGCTTCTTTGCTCTTTCAATTGCAAGTGTCTCAACAACATCGACATACTCACAGCCGCCGTAATATCTCTTTCCAGGATATCCTTCTGCATACTTATTAGTAAGAGGGCTTCCCATAGCAGCCATAACTGCCTTACTTACAAGGTTCTCAGAAGCGATAAGCTCGATGTGGCTTCTCTGTCTTCCAAGTTCATCATCCATAGCCTTAGCAAGGTCTGGATCATAGTTTAATACTTCATCAAATGAATACATATAACTTCCTCCCATTATACTTTAGTGAAACAAAGTGTCCCTAGTTACTTATGATATAATTAAATTACGGATTAGTCAATTTAAAGTTGTGAATTCCTGCTTTTTTTAATATTTGTTTCTGTATATCGACTGCAACTCCATATCCCTGCTCCTCAAGTTCATATGTTGATTGTTCAAGTGCCATCTCAAATTTTTCAACCATACTTAAAAAATGCTGCGTTGCTATTCCTTTTCCAAGACCAAGTTTCTTTGCCTCATTCTCAAACGACTTCTGATTTATATTCCTTATATCATATTCGCCATCTATGTTAAGCGACATTTTCTCTGTGCTGCTGTCATATATAACAGTACTTAATAAATCATATGCCGGAGCTAATCTTATTCCTTTTAAATCCTCACTATATAAAAGAGCAATATTTTTAACATGATTATCTGTATTACCTATAAGATAATTAAATATACATAAATCCCATAGCCTTATCTGATCTTCAATTGGATTGCTTGAATAATTTTTTATTAGTTCAAATGCATCTGCTAAATAATCTTTCCCGTTTTTCTCGTATTTTCGTGACGCTGTAATTCCAAGTGCCTGTGCAAAATCCTCCTGATGAAGTCTTAATGGAACTTTCTTCCCCATTAATTCTTTGGATGTATCTAAAATCTTTCTGTCATATCTTTCAGTTGCAAATAAAAAATCATCTTCTTTATCATTAAGATTAATAATAAAACTATCTGGTGTCCTAATTCCTAGTTTTCTTGCTGTCAGCAAACATAACTGTTCATTAGCAACAATCTTTTTTAACCTTACATGGCTCTGCTTTAATATATGTGTACTTGGTGCCAGTCCCGCTGGCTGATACCATTCATTATTATTCCTGTCATAATATAATCCGGTCTTTCCTGATGCCCCAGCCAATGATAAATGTGATTTAATAACCAGTTCCGCTGACTTAGTTGCACCTTCTCTTGCAAATTCCAGCAATTCTTCATGTGATAATAATCTGTAAGAAGATTCTGTTATATTCATATCACCTTCTACTATTCTTATTGCTCCCAGACACTCGCTTCCTAATTCTGAAAGAACTGATATATAATCATTTTCATCAACATGAAGCCAACCCGCAACACACCTTCTTGTATATCCTTCTGGTAAAAGACTTTCAAAAAAGCATCGTGTTCTTTCTGGTGAAAAGCTTCTTTCATCAAGCGGTAAACTGATTGATATTGCTCTTGAAGATTTATCTTCTATATATTCCTCTGAATATGAAAATACAGCATCGTCAGAATTATGCCCTGTAATACTGCCAACATTAATCATATTTCCATTACATTCAATATATACCTCTAAATTTCTCATTATCTCCCCCTTACATCAATATTGATATCAAGTCCAAGAATCGAAATTAACTGTATTACCTTGCCAATCTCAACAGTCGGCTTACCTCTTTCCACATCTGATATAAAACTTACACTAAGACCAGTATATTCCGACAAAAATGCCTGCGTATACTTTAATTCTTTTCTCCTGTTCCTGATTATATTTCCAAGCCCCTCTGAATCAGTTATTTTCATAATATTCACCTCAACGCAAAAAACAAGCCGTACGGCTTTATTATACATATTTTCTCACAAATAAAGCCGAGCGGCTTTGTTTTGATAAAAACATTATAATATAAGCCGTACGGCTTAGTCAATTTTCTTTTGTTGCATAATTTCATTTTCTTGTAATGAAATAATATCCTGTAATTATTAATTTGGGTTGTACCTTATGGGTATAGTATATATTTATCCAATCAGAACTTTTTGCCTTCAAATAAAAAACGAACCCACCCGAAGATGAGTCCGTTTCATAGTCTTAAACCGGCAGATTCTTCATACTCTCAAGACTTATAACAAGTGTTGATGTATTATGAAGAAGTGCTGAAGTTGTGGGCTGTATGACGCCCGTTACACCAAGTGCAATAAGTGCGGAATTGAATCCAACAATCACACGGTAATTTCTGTTAATCTTCTTAATCAGACTGTCACTTAATTTCTTAAGCATAAGTATCTGGTTAAGGTCATCTGCGCCGACAGTGATATCTGCAATCTCTCTTGCAATCTCAGCGCCATCACTTATGGCAATACCTACATCTGCTGCTGAAAGCGCTGGTGAGTCATTAATTCCATCTCCAATCATAATTACCTTTCGTCCGGCTGCCCGCTCTTTCTCTACGAACTTAGCCTTGTCTTCTGGAAGAACTTCTGAATAATATTCAGTAACGCCAACCTTTCTGGCAATAGAGGCGGCTGTTCTTTCACTGTCTCCGGTCATCATGACAACCTTTGATATTCCAGCCTTCTTAAGCCCTTCAATAACCTCCGGTGCTTCTTCTCTTAATGGATCAATTATGCATATAACTGCTGCAAGCTGACCGTTAATTGCCATATAAAGATGTGAGCAGTCATCTGGAAGGCTGTCAAATAACTCCTGCTTTCCTGCTGGAATTACACATGCCTCATCCTCAAATACAAAGTGATGGCTTCCTATGATAACCTTGCTTGTATCGATAAATGTTGATATTCCATGTGCAACAATATATTCAACCTTAGAATGCATCTCTTCGTGCATAAGGTTTCTTCTGCCAGCTTCATTAACAACAGCCTTAGCCATTGAATGTGGAAAATGCTCCTCTAGACACGCAGCTATTCTTAACAGCTCATCTTCCGGCATTCCGTTAAATGAATATACCCTGCTTACTGTTGGCTTAGCCTTTGTAAGTGTACCTGTCTTATCAAATACGATAGTATCCGCTTCAGCAATTGCCTCTAAGAACTTACCACCCTTGACTGTTGCACTCGCCTGACTTGCCTGTCTTATTGCTGCAAGTACCGTAATAGGCATAGCAAGCTTCAATGCACATGAGAAATCAACCATAAGTATTGACAATGCCTTAGTAGTATTGCGTGTTAACAGATATGTAAGTGCAGTTCCACCAAGTGAATAAGGTACAAGCTTATCTGCAAGATGCTCTGCTTTTGACTCAAGACCTGATTTTAACTTCTCAGATTCTTCAATCATCCTGACAATCTTGTCATATTTGCTTGAGCCTCCGGCACGCTTAACCCTGAATACTATCTCGCCCTCTTCTACTACAGTTCCTGCAAATACAGAAGTTCCCTCACCTCTTCTTACAGGCTCAGATTCTCCTGTAAGTGAAGCCTGATTAACCATAGCCTCACCACTGATAACAGTTCCATCAAATGGGATTACATTACCCATCCGGATTATTACATTATCTCCGTCCTTAACATCTTTCACAGATACCTGTACTTCTGCATCATCTGTCTTTAACCATACCTTATTAACGTTAAGTGACATCGTTCTTGCCAGGTCGTCAACCGACTTCTTGTGTGTCCAGTCCTCTATTATCTCACCTATACCAAGAAGAAACATTACTGAACCAGCTGTATTAAAGTCTCTTCTTAAGATAGAAACTCCTATTGCAGTTGCATCAAGGACAGGTACCTCAAGCTTTCTTGCAAGCAGTGTTCTGATTCCTTTATAAATGTACTTCATTGAAGATACTGTTGTTAATACCGCACATACCGGTGCCGGAATAAACAGCTTCTTAGTGATTCTCCATAATACCTGATCCGCTAACTTCTCAGTATAATGAGAATTGATTGCCCTTCCTGATGTTGCAAGAACTTCTTCAGGAACCTCAACATTGCTGTATCTGAACTTAGCAATAGCTTCAATCACAGTCTTTCTTGAACATCTGTACTCAACAACTGCATCTGCAGTTCTCTCATACACCTTGGCATTCGTAACGCCATGCAGATTCTTAAGATAATACTGCAAGGTATCAGCCTGTGTAAAAGTCATGCCAGAAGCATCCATGTGAACGCGGATTCTTCCGGGCACATCATGCTTTATTATAAATTTCATACTCTGTTACGCTTCCTCATCTTCATCTACTGAATCAAGTACAACTTCTTCTGTGTTATACTTTGTCTCATTGATTGTCTTAGCATCAGCATATATATCCTCGCAGTTTTCCTGAACAGTTGTAGCTGTCTTCATTATGCATGATTTAGCTCTTAAAACTGCTGCTGTACAGTTAGTGTAAAGCTT
>ULJM01009731.1_pt1 | contig 17231 bp, 25 predicted proteins | sample 1950871 | NCBI WGS metagenome assembly ULJM01 (sample SAMEA4835471, study PRJEB28245) | human gut metagenome | biome: gut microbiome; material: fecal sample | place: Denmark | collected 2008 | reverse complement strand
CCTACAGGTGGAACAATCATCGGCAAGTTGGGAATTGAAGAGGCTTACCGTACAGGAAGAGCCAAGATAAAGGTAAGAGCTGTAACTAATATTGAGCCAATGAATAATGGCAAGAACAGAATTGTAGTTACAGAACTTCCATACATGGTTAATAAAGCAAAGCTTATCGAGAAAATAGCAGAGCTTGTAAGAGATAAGAAGATTGATGGAATCACAGATTTAAGAGATGAATCTGACAGAGAGGGTATGAGAATTGCCATTGAGTTAAGAAGAGATGTCAATCCTAACATAATACTTAACCAGTTATACAAACACACACAGTTACAGGATACATTTGGTGTAATCATGCTTGCATTAGTAGATAACCAGCCAAAGGTGCTTAACCTGTATGACATGTTAAAGTATTACCTTCTTCATCAGGAAGAAGTTGTTACCAGAAGAACAAAGTTTGATCTTAATAAGGCAGAAGAAAGAGCCCACATTTTAGAGGGCTTAATGATTGCTTTAGATAATATCGACAGAGTTATATCAATAATCAGAGGTTCTGCAAATGTACAGATTGCCAAGGAAAGCTTAATTGCTGAATTTGCACTTTCAGAAGCACAGGCACAGGCTATCGTAGATATGCGTCTGAGAACTCTGACCGGTCTGGAAAGAAGCAAGCTTGAAGCTGAGTTGAAGGAACTTCATGAAAAGATTAAAGAATACAAGGCAATTCTTGCAGATAAGAAGTTGCTTCTTGGAGTTATCAAGACTGAAATTTCAGAGATAGCAGACAAGTATGGTGATGACAGAAGAACTTCTATCGGATATGATGAATACGATATTTCAATGGAAGACCTTATTCCAGATGAACCATGTGTTATTGCAAGAACTAACTTGGGTTATGTAAAGAGAATGACACCTGATAACTTTAAGAGTCAGCATCGTGGTGGTAAGGGAATAAAGGGAATGCAGACAATTGATGATGATTATATCAAAGATTTATTCATGACAACATCACATCATGTACTTACATTTTTTACTAACACAGGACGAGCTTATAAGTTAAAGGCTTATGAAATTCCTGAAGCATCAAGAACTTCAAGAGGAACTGCAATAATTAATCTTTTACAGTTAGCACCAGGTGAGACAATCACAGCAGTAGTTCCTGTTAAGATTGATACACTTCAGGATACAGATTATCTGTTTATGGCAACTAAGAAGGGTATAGTTAAAAAGACACCTGTTAAAGATTTTGCCAATATAAGAAAGACAGGAATCCAGGCAATTAACTTAAGAGAAGATGATGAACTTATAGAAGTTAAACTTACAGATGATCAGGCAGAGATTCTTATGGTAACAATGCTTGGACAGTGTATAAGATTTAAGGAAACAGATGTAAGACCTACGGGACGTTCAGCAATGGGTGTTATAGGTATGAGTCTTATGGATGAGGATGAAGTTGTTGGTGTTCAGGTAAGTACCCAGGGAGATACTATGCTTATAGTTTCAGAGAATGGTATGGGTAAGCGAACAGACATTGACGAATATACAGTTCAGCATCGTGGTGGTAAAGGTGTCAAATGTTACAAGATAACAGAAAAGACAGGTAATGTCGTAGGAGCTAAGGCTGTAGATGATTCAAGAGAAGTAATGCTTATTACAACAGAAGGAATTATAATCAGACTTCAGTGTTCAGATATATCTAATCTTGGAAGAATAACATCAGGTGTTAAACTTATTAACCTTGATGAAGGAATTAAAGTAGCAACAATTGCCAAAGTAAGGAAGCAGCCTGCTGATGAAGATGGTAGGGATGCAGAGGGCTTTGAAGAAGACACAGATAAAACAGTAGAATCTGAAGAGTAATCTTAAGGAAACTGCCACATTTATATATGTGACGGTTTCCTTTTTAGCAGGAGATAATATGGCTTTAATTAATATTAATTATGAATCAAAAACACTTGGTATGCCCGTTATGATTAATGCAATTATTCCTCAGGGAAGAGGCAGTTATAAGACTTTATATCTTCTTCATGGAATGGGAGGAGATTATACAACATGGATTACGAAATCCAGAGTGGCAGATTATGTAGATAATACTGATATAGCGGTCATAATGATTTCAGGTGATAACAAATGTTATGTTGATAATGTACATGGAAGAAAATATTTTACATTTTTAACAGAAGAACTTATAGAAACCTGTACTAACTGGTTTGGATTATCATGTGACAGAAAAGACCGTTACATAGCAGGAATGTCAATGGGTGGATATGGAGCAGTACATGCTGCACTTATTAAGCCTGATGTATATGGCAAGGTGTTCTCATATTCGGGACTGCTTGATATAGAGAAAAGATTTGACAACCCACAGGGAATAAACATATATCAGATATTTGGAGACAGGGGAAATTTATCAGATAACCGATTTGATATAATGAACTGTTTAAAAGAGGATAATTTCAAGATAAATGTGGAAAATTATCCGGAATTTTACATTAGATGTGGATTATATGATCAGATACTTCCAATGAGCAGACAATGGAATAAATATGCATCAGATGCAGGACTTAAAGTGAATTATTATGAAACTGCTGGTAATCATGATTTTATTTTCTGGGATAAATGCATACATGAGACAGTTAATATAATAAAAGACCAGTCGTACAGGATGGAGGATATATATGGCAACAGTAATGAATGTTAATCACTTTTCTATATATCTTAAGCGTAATATGGAATGCACAGTTATTCTCCCATCAGATATGAAAAATGATGAGAAGCTTCCTGTATTATGGTTATATCATGGAAGCAGTGGTGATAATACTGTATGGCTGTATCATTCACCAATAGCTGAATATGTTGATGAGGGCAGGTTTGCAGCAGTACTTCCAAATGTGCAGAATTCATGCTATGTTAATATGAATATTGGAGATAAGTATGAGTCATATGTTGGAAAAGAATTATTCAATATAATTATGAATATGTTTCCATGTCTTTCTGATAAAAGAGAGAATAATTACGTATCAGGATTTTCTAATGGTGGATACGGCTGTCTTCATATTGCACTCAGATATCCTGAAAAATATGGAACTGTAGGAGCATTTTCAGCAGGTGACAAAGCTGATTCAGAATTTCTTAATGATGGAAGTGAAAAGTCAATAAGAAGAATAGAGCTTTATGGTGATGGAGACCTGCATAAAACAGAATACGGAATCACATATCAGGCAGACAGATTAATAGAGCAGAAAAGTGTAAAACCTGAAATATATCATGCCTGCGGAGAACTTGATCCATGGATAGACATGAATCATATATTGAGAGATTATTTCATGAGCCATATTGAATACAATTATGTATATGATGAGATTGAACAAATCGGACATGAATGGAAATTCTGGCGTGAAGAATTAAAAAGGTTTTTAGTATTTACTGGATTAATTAATAATTAAAATACAAGAAGGGAATTGGGAATGAGAGAGGTTAATGTATCAATAATAACAGACAACATTAAAGAAATGTGCATAGAGGCAAATCATTTTCTCACAGATGATATGAAGAATGTTTTTGAAAAAGCAGTAAAAAACGAAGAGTCTGCACTTGGAAAGCAGGTTCTTGGACAGCTTGAAGAAAACCTAAAAGTTGCAGGAGAGGACATGATACCTATATGTCAGGATACAGGAATGGCAGTAGTATTCATTAATGTTGGTCAGGATGTTCATCTTACAGGAGGAGATATCACAGATGCAATTAACGAGGGAGTAAGAAGAGGATATGTTGACGGATATTTAAGAAAGTCAGTTGTAAAAGATCCTATCTACAGAGAGAATACCAAAGATAACACTCCGGCAGTAATACATTTTAACATAGTTCCAGGAGACAAGGTCGACATAACAGTTGCACCTAAAGGATTCGGAAGCGAGAACATGAGCAGAGTATTCATGTTAAAGCCGGCAGATGGAATAGAAGGTGTAAAGGAAGCAATACTTACAGCAGTAAAAGATGCAGGTCCTAATGCCTGTCCTCCAATGGTAGTCGGTGTAGGAATTGGAGGAACATTTGAAAAATGTGCTTATCTTGCAAAGAAGGCATTAACAAGAGACCTGAATGAAGAATCCCCAGTTGAATATGTCCGTAACTTAGAAAAAGAAATGCTTGAGAAAATTAACAAGTTAGGAATAGGTCCTGGTGGACTTGGAGGAACACAGACAGCACTTGCAATCAATATAGAGACATATCCTACACATATTGCAGGACTTCCGGTTGCAGTAAACATTTGCTGCCATGTAAACAGACATTCACACAGGGTAATATAATCAGGGAGGCTAATCATGGATAAATATATTAATGCACCAATAAGTGATGAAGATGCAAAGAGTCTTCACTCAGGAGATTATGTATACATAACAGGAACAATATATACAGCAAGAGATGCAGCACATAAGAGAATGGCAGAGGCTCTGTCAGCTGGACAGCCACTTCCAATAGACATGAAGAATAATATAATATATTACATGGGACCATCTCCGGCAAGAGAAGGAAGACCCATAGTTTCAGCAGGTCCGACAACAGCAAGCCGTATGGATAAATATGCACCAGACCTTCTTGATTTAGGACTTAAAGGAATGATAGGAAAGGGAAAGCGTTCACAGGCAGTAATTGATGGAATCGTAAGAAACGGTGCTGTGTACTTTGCAGCAGTAGGAGGAGCAGGAGCAATTCTTAGTAAATGTATCAAGAAATCCACAGTTATTGCTTATGATGATTTAGGAACAGAGGCTATAAGAGAACTTGAAGTGGAAAACCTTCCTGTAATTGTAGTAATTGACAGTGAGGGAAACAACCTGTATGAAACAGCTATAAAAGAATACAGTAGGGTATAAAAGATAATTAAAATTATAATAAATAATATTAAATAAAAGCCCCTTGACAATATCAGGGGGTTTTGTTAGAATAATAAATGCGTTTGACGCAGAATTTCATATTAAGAGTTAAACATATATGGTTTAGGGCTCGCATTCATGGAATCTGGAGTAGTACTCAAGAGGCTGAAGAGGCGCCCCTGCTAAGGGTGTAGGTCGGGCAACCGGCGCGAGGGTTCAAATCCCTCCTGCTCCGTTGACAGAAAGAAAAAGACAGTCAGAATATTCTGGCTGTCTTTTTTCTTTTTGTTATTATGATATGAAGATAACAATCAGTACAAGTTATTCACAATATTTGCAAAGTTATAAAGGAAATGTGGAATATGACAGAGAGACAGAAAATGATTAGTGGACAATTATACAAGTCAGGAGTAAAGGAACTTGCTAATGACAGAATGTTATGTAAAGAACAGTGCTATGACTTTAATGCACTAAGACCATCACAGACAGAACAACAGTCTGCTATGATTAAGAAGATATTCGGTAAGGTGGGAGCTAATTGTTTTATAACAGCTCCATTCTGGTGCGATTACGGATATAATATAGAAGCAGGTGACAATTTCTACGCAAATCACAATCTTGTAATACTTGACTGTGCCAAAGTAACATTTGGTAATAATGTGTTCATAGCACCAGATTGTGGTTTCTATACAGCAGGACACCCTGTTGATGCAGCAAGCCGTAATGAAGGATGGGAATATGCTTATCCTATTAATGTAGGTAATGATGTATGGATAGGTGGTGGGGTAAAAGTAATGCCTGGAGTAACAATAGGTAATAATGTTGTAATAGGTGGTGGAAGCGTAGTTGTGAAAGATATACCAGACAACAGTATTGCAGTTGGCAATCCATGTAAAGTAATAAAAAAGATAAAATCAGGCAAAGCAAGAGAATATAATATAGAAGAAAAGCAGATATAACTTGTATATAAATGTAGTGGAAACCCCTATATATAGTGTGTTTAAAATAAATTACAACTTTTTTAAAAAAAATTTGTAAATGTCAACAATAAATTGTGATTTTTTGTTAAAAAATTTTTAGCTTATATTACCAGCTATTGAGACGAAAGAAACGCGAGTGTAAATCACATTCACGCGCATACTTACAAGGCATGTGACATGTTGTTTTGTTGTTCGTATGAAGTAAGCATATGTTAGCAATAGGAGAACATGTCACACACCTTTTTATAATTATTAATATCTTTCTTATCTTGTCCATCATGTTTGTAAATACTCCATTTCATTTAGTTTTAAAAATTGATTTGACGATAAACCATTAAATATCTTACGCGGCATGTTGTTCATAAAGCCTTGAATCTTGTTTAAATCCTCTTGAGTAACATTTGATAAATCAACACCCTTAGGGTAAAAACGGCGTATTAATTTATTCTGATTTTCATTTGTTCCACGCTCACCGCTTCGGTAAGGGTGACAATAATATAAATTCGTGCGAACGAACTCTATTAAATCATTGTTGCTTAATTCGCAATTTGTCGAGAACTCAACACCATTATCGCATGTGATTGTTTTTATATGGTGCTTTAATTTATCCCAATTATCTTGCAAAGTGTTCCAAACACTAGAACACTGTTTATTGTCAAGTTTAAAAAGTAATTCTTGTCTTGTCTTACGTTCAGATAAAACAAGTATGCAACCCTTTTTCTTTTTCTGTCCTTGTACGGTATCCATTTCCCAATGTCCGTATATATCGCGCTGTTTTATATCCTCGCGTTCATCTATGGAACGCTTGCCGTACTGGTAAACGCGCTTTGTTTCCTTTTCCTGTTTAACTTTTTTAATTTTATTATAGGGCATATCCGACTTTTTCAATTTGATAAATCGCTTATTGAAATAATTGTAAAGAGTAGTCAAACATACTCTTGTATTAAATCCCTCTTGCTTTGCAAATTCATTTGCAGAATAGAAAGAGTAGTGTTCTTTTACTCTGTCATGTATAAATTTTATGTATTCACTATCACAAGCGACCTTGTTATTAGCGCCCTTATTTGCACTGGCTTCTTTATATCTGCGTTGTCCAACATCAGCGCAATATATATAATACTCTTTTAAATGTGTATCGTTCTGCTTAACGGTGCCGCGCTTAATCTCATTATAGATTGTGTTATAATGCTTATTTAATATCTTAGCTATTTCGCGTTGTGTCCTCTTTTCTTTGTTATACATAAATTCTATCAAATAGCGTTCTTTCTCTGTCAAATGTTTTCCCATGTTGTCACTCTCCCTTGTGGCTATATTATAGGTCAATTTGTATCAAAGTTGTATATTTTTAACTCATTATCAGAAAATGGCATGTCAACCGTCTTTCTGTAAGACTTATCATTTTCTAATGCTTCTATAAAATCATTAAGTTTATCATTTTCTATCAAATAAGAATCTATAACAGGCTTTTCACAAGTGTTTCTTGAGTACCAGTAACGCTTTTTACCTTGCGTTAATGTAGCTAAATCCTTTGTTATATATTTAAGCATATATCCAACAATCTTCCCCTGTGAATCGCAATCTTGACTTACTGGAATAGCAGTAGAAAAACCTAAGCGGTAATTACTAATATTGTATATTATCTTTGTACCTTTATCTTTTCGTCTACCACTATCAATAAGCTGTAATAAACCGAGATTTGACATTAAAGCATGAAAATGAAATTTTTCTTTGTCCGCATGAAATTCTGGTACAATAACATATTTTAAATCTGGACAGCAAATTTTCTTTGCATTATCTAACCAACCATGAAACTTTGTAACACAATCGTCATAATCTTTTGAATTAACGATTTTTGGATTGAAAGTGAAAGTTACAAAATATTCCCAGTCATTAGCAAGACAGATATTCCATATTTTATCTTTAGTACGGTGCATTGATTGTCTGATAGATAAATCAATATCAAATTGCGTTCTTTCTTCCTCTGTCTTTTTCTTGCGTTCGTTCGCACGAACTTTCTTTTTGTCATATTCAATCGGTTTCTTAAAAAACCTCACTTGTGTTTGATTTTTATATGTTAATGTACGAACATTGTAAGCACCCATGTTATTTATCTCCCCATAATTTTATATTTCTTTTTTCGCATAAATACCCAAGCATATCAGCGTATTCAGAAAGATATTTTTCATGTTTTTCTCGTTCAATAATATCAACAGAATCATAACCGCGTTCAATCATTGTATCAACTTGAGAACCTAGACAATTATCAACAGCGGTGTAATATTCTTCCTCAAGTTTTTCATCAGACAGAGCGGCAACATGTGCCATAATTTCGTTAATCTCTTTTTTCTTCATGTTTAAATCTCCCTTTTTTTAAATCTTTTCGTTTAAGTGTATATATTATCAAGTACGCGCATGTGCGCGCGTGTGTATGTGTATGTATGTGTGTGTTATACTATGCGCAGATACAAGCCCACTTGTACTAGGTGTTATCTCTCCGAATACTCCGAGATTCCACCTAGTACAATTGTGTTGTATCATACACGCTATAATATTTCTTTTCACCGAATAGAAATTTACTACCTGTTTTAGCGTCTTTCTTAGAATAGCCGTATTTACTTGTAATGCAAATAAACAGATTTCCCCCGAAGAGGAGTGAAAGAAGTTTACCAAATACTTTGTAATTACCAACGTTTCTATGCAGTACTTGTGTTTCAAGGACATTTCGAATCTGCTTATCAATGCACTTGTCGTCCTGTGATATAAGTATTACATCGTAACCGAGCTTTCTATGCAGACGATAAAAGGCACACCAAGCAAGGCGGTCTTTTCTATTCCAAGAACGGCTATTATATAACTCTTGGCATTCATCAAGAATTAATAACGTCTGGTGTAGCTTAAACTTTCCCTGTTTATCGCGTTCATGGAAATTATAAGCATAACCTTTTAAGCCCTGTATATAGCTGTAAATGTCGTCGGGTTCTTTGAGCCTAGTTGCACCATGTCTATCAATTTTCATTTCAAGAATGGAATTATTAAGCCATTCTTTATTCGAGACATACAAATAACACCCCTTGGGCTTTTTATTAAGCGTGGGGATATTATCTGTATTAATTTCCATATTACCTATTATGTTTTTACCTTTTTGGATAAATTTATAAATCTCTTTCGCGGCATGATAACTTTTGCCACTGCCGGGGACACCTGTATAAAACCATATCATATAATAATCACCTCAAATGTGCGTGCGTTCGTTCGCGCGAACTATTTTAATAAATAAGCTAACATACCAATAAGATTTTTTCTGTATGAAAGAACAGCATAAAGAATTTTTTTGAAATATTTCCAACAAATATATAACCCACATGCATCTAAAACAGCACCAGTAAGGGTAACAACATAATCAAGCGGAATAAACCAATTGATGAACGGTAAGTAATTAACAAACGGCTCTTTACTGACATTCAATAAACCACTTACAGGGTCAGTCGGTAAGAGGTTGTAAGCGATAAGAACGACATCAACAAAAAAAGTTAATAGATTTGCAATCAAATCAGTTAAGGCACTACAAACAATTAAAATAAGCTTTTCCCACATGCTATAATTCCCCCTTAAATTTTTTATATGTACCTATTGCCATTGTAAGAGTAAACGACAGTTTTAAAAGACTTGCCGCGACTTCCCTCCATGAATCATAAGCCGACAAATTGAATGTTATTTTATATTTGTCGTATTCGTCACTATCTTTACTTATACCAATTAAAAAGCCATAGTGATAAGTAAACTCTGGACACTCTGGCTCTGCTTGAAAAACCTTAAGCCATTCGTAGAGCTGATAAGGAACACTAAAAGGAAAGTGTCCGAAAATTCCGTTATGATAACTAAACTTAGTGCGGTCAATAGTTTCTTCGTTGTCGTCATCAACTTTTTCTCCATAAAGAACAGCGTCAGAAACCCTATTAAATGACTTTTTAAAAAGGTTTGACATATCAGCTTTCGTATAAGTATTGTTATATTTGTCGTTCTGATATGCTATGTATTCAGTTACACCGAGAATCTGCAATAAGATATTATTCTGTTCTTTTAATGTATCAAGAATATCACTTGTATTATCCTTAATATCTTCTGTATTCTTGTTTAAATCTTCAAGCCCTTTATCAATAGCATTTTGCAATTCATCAGCAGACATGTTACCTTTGCCACTATTAATAGAATCAATAAGAGCATCCATTTTATCACCTAGGTTAGCGTCCATGTCTTTAATACTCATACTTATATCTTGCCCTGTCTCTTCAATCTTGCTGCTAAGATAAGCGCTCTGGTCTCCATGTAAGAAGTTATATAAAGCGGAATAACTTTTAAAATATTCAAAATAAGAACCGTCAGCAGAATAGAAAGAAAACGGATAATATTTAAAAGTGATAACACCGGAAAAAAAAGAATAGTAACGAACAGTATTATCATACAAACCATAGAAACCATTATAATAAGAACCATCTTTATTTGTATACAAACCTTTGATTTCGGCTAACTCAGAAGAATTACCATAATAACTACAATATTTTACATTGTTTGTAGAAAAATCGAATGAATTCTCACCGTCATAAGACATTAACTTATAAACACGATTACCAAGAGAATCACCAGCCCAGGCGACATCATCTGACATATAAACGTATTTTGTTGTATCCCAAAAAAAAGCATGATAAGAAAGATTTGAATCTTTATCAGCAAAGCAATATTTAGAATTAACAACACCATTAAAAGCCGAGGTATAATCTTCTTCATATTCAAAAAGATGATGAAAAGCGGGAGAATCAACGAACTGCTTAACCGTTCCAGATGGCTTTATACGAATTAAACCGATAGAATCATAATAATATTTCTTGATTTCTTCTCTTAATTTGTCAACACTGGTATTATCCATTGTAATTGTCTGTGTATCTTCATCATAATTAATAGAATCAAGATAATTATAATTGCACGTAAACTTATCAACAATATTTGTGAGAGCTTTAGAATCGCCAGTTGTTGCAATGCCGACAGTTTTCAAAAAACCACGAAAAACAGTACCGTTTGAAATCAAGGAAGAACATAAAACGACATACTGTTGAAAAGATTTTTTTGACATTAACATTGCCTTAGCTTGAGAATCGGAAAGATGAGCAACAAAAGCGCCACTTTTAAGGGTGTAATTATAACTATCAGAAGGAGTATATAAAAGCATTGTTACTCCGTCTTTACCTTTAATATCTGCGTTTGCGTCAATAGCTTTTTGCGCTTCATCAGCAGATAAACCAGTTTTTTCAGTAGAATTTTTGCTGATAGTAAAAGCGTCATTTGCATAAATATTGAAAGGACAATAAAAAATGATAGACATTGCTGTAATTAAAACAGCAAGAAAAAAACAAAAATATCTTTTCATAATAACTCCATAATAAAAAACAGTAGACAAGTTTAAACTTGCCTACTGTCATTTTGATAAAACGTTGATTTTAAAAAATGCTTCAATTTACTAAATAAGAAAGTAAATAATTTTATTACAATAAAAATAAATAAACCTAGAAATATGATACATGTAATAAAAGAAAGAAGCAAAGTTATATTAGAAATACCGAAAATAATAACACCCCCTTATCAATATGATTATACCACTAGGCAAGTTGTAGCACAATCTTTATTTTTTAGGGCTTTATATAATGTGGTGCATATACCATATTATAAATTTCATAAATAATACTGATATGACAGTAAGCAGAAGTATTAATATTAATGCTTCTATAATTGTAATGCCTGTTATATCGTGCGACATTATTACGATAGGAATATATGTACAACTAATCATTGTTGTTATCCTTGTTAAGTAAAATAGAAACGGACTCTCTTATAATAATTATACAAGCGCGTATCGTGAAGAAGTCCCTAAGAACTTGTATCTCACGCTCTGTAATTGTAGAATGATAAGGAACATTCCTTATATCAACTTTTTCTAGTGAATTAATCATTGTCGTTATCCTTTATATTGAGCAAGTTAGAAAAAATAACTATAGAAATATAAAAAATTAAATCTCGGAGCTTTCTATAATCCTCATCATAATTATCATCTAAATCGCTCATTGTTTTTATCCTCCGTTTCTATATCATCATGGAAAGTTAAGCGAAGAGCCGCAAACATAAGAGAGATAACGATAAGAAGTCCTATGGCAAGGAGAAACAATATAAAATTGTCAAAACTTCCAAAATTCTGCAAAAACCAATCATACATCTTTTTTTTCACTACTTTCTTTATTTCTATTTGAGTACCGCGAAAAATAGTCAACTACGAAGTAATAACCGCCTACGAAAAATCCACCGATAGGAGCGCATGTTGCAACAAAGAGTGTGTAAGAGCCGAATTGCTCAACAATCCAATCATATTTTAAAGATATGAAAAGAATAAGCGCTAACGTTATAATAACGTGAATGATAACTAATAGATATATGTTATCTGACTTAATCAAATTAATTATCTTTTTCATGTTCCTTTACCACGGTTTCTTCAATTGCTTCATCTTTCCTTTTATACAATTCATCATCATAACAACAAAATGTAAGACAAATAAGTCCGTTTATGAGTACATAAAAATATGATGTGACTGTACCGCCGTTAGCGTCATAAACAAGGGCGGCAACGGATAAACCTAGAATTAAAGTCTGTAAAATAGCGGATTTTAAACAATTATATTTACTTCTGTTCTTCATGTTCCTTTTCCTCTCTTTCTGCCTGCCGCTTGGCTCGCTTGGCTTTCCTTGTTTCCGCTTCCTCATTGTGTATTTTAGTTACCAAGTCAAGGAGCTTGCTTATTTTGCCTTTACGGTGTTCTGTACCGTAGGCAATATAGTTTGTCGCTTTCTTGATTTGTACCATATTCCGCCACACTAGGAAGAATAACAGTAATAGTACATATCCCATTGTTCTTTGTACCTCGCTTTCTGTGTTACTCGTTTTTATTTGTTCATTCGCACGAACTTTTAAACGCTTCTTTGTGTACATCAGCAGAGCCGTTAAACTCTGCCTTTGCTAGTATCGGAGTACTAGTTTGCAAGGCTTCTAAAGAAGCCGACAGCCATTCTGATACCCATAGTGATTGCCATGAGTGAGAGACCGATAGGAAGAACAGCAACAATACCGTCTTTGCACACATCGACTGCGCTCTGACAAGCTGTTGTGATTGCTGTCTTGATTTCTGTACTCATTGTGACTGCTGCATTTCCCTCTGCTGCTAAAACTGTTGGTGTCATACTGGGAACCTCCGAAAATTATATTTATCATCACCTGTAAGGTGTTGATAGCTTAATAATATCGACTACGAAGCGCCAGAGCTTCATAATCGCCCATAATGTGAATGAGAGTATTACAGACATTGAAAACCCCATTGCTATATACTGAGAATAATCTGTTAATATTGCGCTTGCTGTTGTCATGTCTTATATCCTCTCTTTCTACATTAATCGTGAAACTGCTACATAGCCTAGAAACGCGCCTGTAAATATAATGAGTGTTATTGAAATTATATAGAGTGTGTCGCGGATTTCTGCGAGTGTGTTCTCTTGCGTTTCTGTTGGTGTTTCTTCTGTTTCTTGGCTTGTTGCATTGTTACTATCTATATTTAAGGTATTATTGTCATTTTTATTTTCTGATTCTTTTACAGTCTGTGTTTGTATTTCTTCTATTGCATATGATGTTTCTTTTTCTTCTGCATTTACTGGCATAACAAAATAAATTACAGTAAATATTAGTAATAGTGCTAAAGTGATAATCATTAATATAAATATTGGTTTATGTTCTGATATCGTTTCTTTTATCATTGCTTTCTTGCTTTCTTAATTTATTAATTAGTTATTCTATTTTTGTTTATTGTGTCTGTGTTTATTGTGTCTGTGTTGTTTTTGGTTTATTATGGAACGCTCACGCGACCCCATTCACCTAAAAACAATCGCGCTTTGCGTTCATGTTTTCTTAACGGCTCATTCCCGGGGATTGTGTACTCCGTAGGCGAGTTTCCTCTGTGTCTCCGCGGCTTCTTTCTCTTTCTCCGCTACATATATGAAGTCGATAAGTTGTAGGTTAGCTTCCTCGGTGCGCCCCACCACTTCAAAGACCGTACCCAAGCTGACAACCCCCACAACATCAACGACATTGATAATTAGAGCGAATATCAGTAGAAGAGGACGGAACGGATTCACCGCTGATTCAGTTCGTCGAGGGCTGAACACGTCTATTAAGTTTGAAAATGGTTATGTACCGCTTGCGGTGTACTGGCTTAATTAACGCTGTGTGCGGTACATGGGTAATGCGTGCCACTCTTGCCTTAAGAGGCGCGAGCTGTCACTATTGGCAGAACAGTATAAGTTTTGTAATAGTTCAATCGCGCGAACTCTTGGAAGAGTGGCGGTGTATCATTACCGAATTAATTCATGCTTTTGACAGCTCTCTTACAAGCATAAGCTAGAGCCGCCCTTATTAGTGCCGTTTGGACTTCTGGCACCATCTGCACCGTTTGCAATATCTTCTGTATTGTCGGTATTTACTGAATTGTCGGGTGATGTGCTGTGATTCTGTACGAATGTTTCTTTATACACATTTCCTGTAGACTTAATTCTTTTACCGCTGAACTTGTTTCTTAAGAAGATAATAAGTGCTACAAGCCCGATAATTACCCACATAAGTATTGCGACAGGTACAAGAATGTTTCTTAATAATATTAAGAAATCCATGTTTAACTCCCTTCTTTCTTTATTTGTAAATGTTTCTGCTCATATATGCCCAATCCGACAAGGGCATATTAAAAGCCGTAACAACCGACATAGTTACAACATGATTGAATTGGATTACACACAGCGCTTATCCACTTGGGAGAATAACAAAGCGACTGTTACGACCTTTAATATATCTTTGTTGGTTATTATTTATTTGTTAGAGCATGAGGAACGGCGGCGGTTTAACGAGTAACACAGAGCGAGTAATAACCGCCACTGTTCACAAATGCAGTACCCATTTAACACAATGTCAAATGGTCTATAATAGCGCGGGAAGCGACCGCGATATTATCACTTAATTACTTAGAAGCCTTAGAAGCAGTAGCAGTAGTGTTTTTCTGCTGCTCATCTTTGAACGGCATTGCAAAGCTGTCATATGTCTGCTTACTGAATTCATCAATGAAATCTTTGCGCCATGGCTTATTGATTGAATAAAGAACGGCTGTTATTCTTGGCTTCGGTGTTGTGTTCTCGCGCTTGAATCTGTCATCATATGTTCCGGCAAAGAGATATATTTTATCTTCTTCGATACCGTTGTAAACATCTTTTGGGACAGTTGCGTCAAGTGTATCTTCACCATCATCAAGGATAACGGGATAATATTCTCCAGTAACACGACCAGTCGCGCGGTCTGTTATTTCCTGTACGTCTTTCTTTCTGTATACCTTTGCTATTGTCATAAATCCTAATTTCATTCTTTTTCACCTTTGCGCTTTTTGCGCCCTCTCTTTAATTTTTTTGTGTGATATATTTATATAGTGCGTTCAATCGAACAAACTTTTTATAAACTGCCGCGCCGACTTGCCTACTGGGGCGGCAGAATATAACTATGTAATTATGTTGTTAATCTTTTATTATTTAGATTTAACAACTACATTGAAAAAGCGTATAAAACGCATCTGCGTATATTTAACGAATAAACACAACTCGGCTTCTTCTGCCTTGTTAAGATTGTGAAGTTCCTTAGCTGTTTCTATAACTTCCACAACGGATAAATCAGAAGAACGGTTGTTGCAGTTAAATATTTCAATAATCGCTTTTTCCACTGATTTGACAATGTCTTTTCTGATATAGTTCTCTTTGTTTTCCATGTTTAAAATCTCCCTTTTATTTAATTTTCTTCTATAAAAACAAGTTTTAACTTCTTGTTTTTTGGCTGCGAGGTAAGAAACTTGTTTAAAAACTCAATCTGTGTGTCAGATATTTCAGAGCCACCAGTAAACATTAAGCGGAGCTTTACTTTTTCCGTTGGCTGTTCTTCTTCGCTTCCCTCGGATTCTTCCGGCTCATTCATAGAACCGTCTAATGCGTCAGCTTCTTTGTATAACTCTTCCTCATCATCCGGATTATCTGGAAGAGAAGAAGTGTCTGTATCAGGCTTAACGCTTGTAGCAATAGCGTTAATATTTAACTTTTCTTTAATTAAAGCCTTGAGCTGTCTTGTTGTCATTCCTGGAACAATTCCTAATTCTTCAATCTGCTCAATAGTAAGCTGTCTAACAAGAACAAGCTGTGTTATGCTAAAATCCTTTAATCGTTCATCTAAAGAATAAAAACCAGTGTCGGAATTAAGCACACCAAAATTTGAAGCAACCATGAGCCAATTTGAAACAGTTCCGCGAGCTATTCCGAATTCATCACTCGCATAGTCATATATGTTCTTAAATCCTAATTCTTCATATAACTTCATGTCATAAACAGTTTTAAGATAAAAAGCTGTTCTGAACTGACTGCAAGAATACTGTTCAATTTCGTTGTGTATCAGCTTATTCAATGCGGCACTTAAATTCTTCTTGTCATTGTAATAAGTTAAACAGTCGCAATAATAAGCTTCATTCCCTGTCTTGATATACTCATTAAGTAAATCAAAGTTCTTAATTTCTTCCTGTTCTTTTTCGGCTTTTGCGTTTTCTGCCTTATCTTTCATAACTTCTTCAAGCGTCTTAGCTTCGCCCTGTATATATTCTTTTTCCCATTCTGAAAAACGTTCAGATACATACTTATGTAAATCTTCGTAATTGTCCGTTTTTGGAAATGTCTCGGAATATTCACAATTAAGACTATCTTTTATCTTTAACTCAAATGTGCTGCCATGTGCGATAAGAGTAAGACAGCAATTCTTATAATTATCGTTCAAAGTGGCTTCACCCTCTTCTTTTAAGAAGAGGATTATATCTTTCATGTCTTTTTTATAAAAAATCTTTTTTGTACTCATATTAATTACCTACCCTTCAAGAATAACGGCTTGACCGTTAACAACGAGACTATTAACTTCTATTGTGCCAGTATAGAAAGTTTCCATATCTGAAAGAGTAGTAAATTTAACTCTTTTAGGTTCATGAAACTTCTCGTTAAATCTGCCAAGATGAAAAATCTCTTGATAAGTAATGAAGCATTTCGTCTTGTTTAGTATGAGGTAATCAATACCTTTGTAACTGTAAATGTAACCTTTTTTAAATTCTCTCATGTTATTATCTCCCTTGTGTTTACTGGATTTTAAAGCGCTTTCCTCAATCACAAGTTAATTATATAATTTACATTTTAAAAAAAATTAAAAAAAGTTGTTGACAATGTGTGTACCTGATGA
>ULJM01017523.1_pt1 | contig 19989 bp, 18 predicted proteins | sample 1950871 | NCBI WGS metagenome assembly ULJM01 (sample SAMEA4835471, study PRJEB28245) | human gut metagenome | biome: gut microbiome; material: fecal sample | place: Denmark | collected 2008 | reverse complement strand
TTTACTAAACTTTCTCATAAATTGCTCCTTTCTTAATATAGCTTCCTGCCAACATATTTATTATAACAAATTTTCATATCATATTCAAGTAATAAAAAACCCCTCTTTATAAAGAGGGGTTTTTCAATATCAATTACTGTAATCAATTGACTATTTGATTTCAACAGTTGCACCAGCAGCTTCAAGTTGTTTTTTGATAGCTTCAGCGTCTTCTTTTTTAACGCCTTCTTTAACTGCTTTAGGAGCACCGTCAACTAAATCTTTAGCTTCTTTCAAGCCAAGACCTGTGATAGTTCTAACTTCTTTTAATACAGCGATTTTGTTAGCACCTGCAGAAGCCAAGATTACGCTTACTTCTGATGCTTCATCAGCTGCTGCTTCACCTGCTGCTGCTGGAGCTGCTGCTACTGCAACAGGAGCTGCTGCAGATACGCCGAATTTTTCTTCCATAGCTTTTACTAATTCAGCTGCTTCTAACAAAGTTAATTTTTCAATTGATTCTAAAATTGTTTCTACGTTACTCATTATTTTTCTCCTTTTAATTTTTTAATTTGTACTCAAATGATTTATCGAATTAACGATATTTTCAAAAACTGTTATGCAGTTTTTTGATCTCTAACAGCAGCCATAGTTCTTGTAAGTTGTGACATAACTGCATTGATAGATCCAACGATACCTGAAGCAGGTGAGTTGATAGAACCGAGAATTTTTGCAAGAAGTTCTTCTTTTGAAGGCATTTTTGCAAGTTCCTCAGCTTCTTTAGCTGATAAGAATTTACCATCTAAAGCACCACCAAGAATAGCACCTTTTTTAGTATCTTTAATAAATTTTGCAACTGCTTTTGCAGGACTTACTTGATCTTCATATCCAAACGCAATAGCGATAGGACCTGTTAAAGAATCAGCAAGAACTTCAAATTCAGTTCCCTTAACAGCGATTTTAGCCAATGTATTTTTAGTTACCATGTAATCACCGCCGTCTTTTTGCAAAGCACGTCTTAAGTTAGTGATTTCTTCTACTGAGTAACCTTTGTATTCAGTTAAAATTGCTACTTGGGCTTTTTCTACTTTTGCTTTTATAGCATCTATTTTTTCAGATTTAAAAGCTTTTGTTGCCATGTTTAGCTCCTTTGTTTTACAAATTATATTTATCGACCTGTATAAAATATAAAAGATTTTGCATCCTTCATATTTGGACCGCAAAATCACAGGTTAACAAATCTATTTAAATATTTCGACTGTTTTACCTCGGTTAGCTTGTGTTTTAAGGGAATGGTTTATTTGGAATCCTTTAAGGTTGCCTTTTATCTTATTTAAAGACTGCCCTTCAAAGTCCTGCTCCGCTCAGCGCCCCCTTAAGGTTACGCCACCCGGACCACCCCCGCTAACTGTCTGCGGTTGTAAATCAATAGTACTTTAAAACATTTTAAAAATCAATAGGGTTGTTAATTTTTCTTAACCAATGACCAGACTTCACATTCGTCTACTACATTATATATGCCCTTTAAAAATGGTTCATACATAGGTTCGTTGATAAGTTCATAACGCATACAGAAATTTCCCAGACATACAGCTTCATTATGGTTTCTCAACGCGAGAAGTTTTTCTAAAGTCGGATAAACTATATTTTTAAAGTTAGTATTATTATCGTAAACATCAATTGCAATATAACTGTATAAAGCCCATTTCTTTTTCATCATATTGGTTCTTATCCTGTTAACCGATAAATCAATATAATGAAGCAAGTTGTCAACTTTATCAAAATCTTCAAGCAAAATCAGCATTTTATCGCCTGTCTTCGCGAACTTACATCCTTCTATATTTTTTATTGAAGCGTAAAAAGTTTTAAATGCCTCATCTTCTTTTTCTTTAATACCTGCACTTGCATCGCCGCCCCAGCAAGCATCAACCAGCATATTTTTAGCACAAAATTGCACAAGAACAGCGACATTGTTGCTTTGTTTTATATTTTTTTCGACTTCTTTTTGAAGTTTTTTATTGAATTTTTCTTCAATATGGTTTTCGCATTTATTTATTTGAAGCTCAATAAAATCAACTGATTTATGAATATAATACTTTGATTTTGTAATAGCGAAAACAATTGCAACCGCAATCAAATCAAACAACAGAAGCGAACCATCAATATAAACTCCGCCCATCATGACTTCCTGATGATAAAATAATTTCATCATGTCTGTAATTGCATCGGCAATCGGTCTTGCAAAATCAAAGGCTGTAACATTTATAAGGGTTAAAAACCAGTATGTTGCAGTTAAAAATACCAAAATCATTAATGTAATTTGAACTACAAACAATATATTTATTATAAACTTTATTATTTTCGATAATAGTTTATAAATTAAAATCATTTACCCTCACACCAACGCAATATTATCTATTAACCTTACATCACCGATTTTTACAGCTATAAACACAATTGTATTATCATCTGCAATCTTTTTTTCTTCCAAATCATCAGCATCTCTGAATTCCAAATATTCCAAAGAGTGACTTTGATTAAGGTATGAATAAGCAGTTTCTGTTAAAGCTCTGACATCAGTTATACCATTATTATAACATGCTTTTATGTTAAATAAAATTTTACTTAATGCAAGTGCGTTTTTCTTATCTTCTTCTGACAAATATTTATTTCTTGAGCTTAACGCTAAACCGCTTTCTTCCCTGATAATCGGGCAGGGAATAATTTCTATCGGAATGTTTAAATCTTTAACCATTTTTTTAAGAATTATTAACTGCTGTCTGTCTTTTTCTCCAAAAAATGCGTAATCAGGCTGAACAATATTAAATAATTTATTCACAACAGTGCAAACACCGTCAAAGTGCCCAACGCGCGATTTTCCGCACAATTTATCAACATAGAAAAACGGCGGTATTACATAAGTCAAAAAGTCATTTGACATAATATGTCCTTCACCGTACATTTCTTTTGGACTTGGTGCAAATACAATATTTACGCCTGCATCATTACAGAGCTTAGCATCCGCTTCAAGAGTTCGGGGGTATTTATCCAAATCTTCGCCGGGACAAAATTGAATAGGGTTAACAAAAACAGATACAACCGTTCTGTCGCATTTTGCAACTGCTTTATCAATTAAACTTTTATGACCGTTATGCAAAGCTCCCATTGTAGGAACAAGCCCGACGGTTAAACCTTGTTTTTTCCACTCTTTTACCTGTTCTCTTACTTCAGCTATTGTATAAACCAACATAATATCATCTCTCTTTCAAATACATTATATTACAAATAACATTAAAGTTTATACTCTTTTCTTTTTTTTGTATATAATTCATCAAAATAATTTTCATTAGAATATATGTTTTTAATTTTCTCTGACTTAGGACACATCTTCAAAGCTTTATCAAAATCTTTATCAGATAATACACTTTGTCCTGCTTTTCTGTAAATATAACCTCTTACAGCATAATCAGTACAGTTTGCATTTTTGGGATTTTGTAATTTTTTATCAATAGAATTAAGTGCCTGCTTATAGTCATTCTGCAATATATAGTTTATAGCGGTTAGTTGATAAAGTTTTGCATCACTGCAATTTTTTAAAGCCTTATCATAATCCCTTTTATATATATATAAAGTACATAAATTTACACAAGTATATGGTTCTTTTGACTTTTCATAGTTTTCTATTGCTTTTTTGCCATCTTCGAAAAAGACCTGGTAAACATTTCCGAGTTCGTAATACATATATGATTTAACAGACGGAAGTATCGCTGTTTGAACAGCTAACTTTGAATAAGATTCAATTTCCTCATTTGTTTTTGCAACAGAAAAAGACATCCCTGCAAACCAAAACGGAAGCGATAAAATCATCCCCGCTACACATACAAAAATTAAAAAGAATTTAATTATTTTATTTTTTATTTCACGCTTTTTAAAAATATCAACCAGACATTTTACGGTTAATATGCAAAATAAAACCAGAGCTGCAAAAGACAATGTGTAAGTAAGCAAACAAAACAAAAAATCATATTTTATTTCATACATTAACATTCACCTTCATTTTAAAAAGCTTCATCATCAGACGGAAAAGTACCTTTTTTCACATCTTCATCAAATTGTCTGGCGCATTCTAAAATCAATGCCTTCATATCACCATACTTGCGAGCGAATTTAGGTTTGAAATCCGAATATTTTCCGAAAACATCATCAGATACCAAAACTTGCGCGTTACAATATCTGCCTGCTCCGCAAGATATTGTCGGAACTTTTAAATTCTCTGTTATATATTTTGCACTCTCTTGAGGAACCATTTCCAAAACAATTGAAAACACACCTGCTTTTTCAAGCTCTTTTGCCTGTTTTAAAATTTCTTTGGCAGCATCTTGTGTTTTCCCCTGAATTTTGTATCCGCCTAGTGTATTTAAGAATTGCGGCGTAAATCCCAAGTGCCCCATAACAGGAATTCCTGATTCAACTAGGCGCTTAATTACATTCAAAATATATTCGCTGCAACCTTCAATCTTAACAGCATTTGCTCCGAGTTTTATCATTTCACCACAGTTTTTTACGGCTGATGCAATATCTGTGTGATAACTCATAAACGGCATATCCGTAACGACCAGTGCTCTTTGAACACCTTTTGCCACAGCCTTCGTAAAAATTGCCATTTCTTCAACACCGACACTGTGTGTTGTTTCATATCCGAGCGCCACCATTGCAAGACTGTCACCTATTAATACAATATCAATTCCTGCCTCATCAATATATTTAGCTGTTGAATAATCATAAGCTGTCAAAACAGAAAATTTTTGATTATTATCTTTAATTTTTTGAATTGTACTGACAGTAACTTTTTTATTCATTATACTCCGCAGCCTTGTTTTTCAATATCTTTATCAGGAGCAAAAATACCTTTGCCCTCATTTTTATGTTCTTTTCTGTACCAGTAATAAATAGCTCTTGCAACACGGTTAGAACTGTGCCTTACAAGGCCTTCTTTGCTGTCTTCGATTAATTTTCTTGAGAAAAGACTTACACCGAGTTTTTTAAGATTTTCAAAATCTAATTTTACGGGGTATGAACCTGACATTTGATATTTTTGAGCCAAATTTGAAGGCATAAAATCGTTTACAAGAACAGCATCAACTATTTTTCTGCTTCCTGCATGCTGCATCAATGCATTAATGTGATCAGAAACGCTGTAACCGTCTGTTTCACCGGGCTGTGTCATAATATTGCAGACATAAATCTTTTTAGCATTAGATTTTGCAATTTCATGAGAAATTTCCTGAATTAAAAGATTTGGAATAACACTTGTGTATAAACTTCCCGGTCCGAGAATGATTAATTCCGCATCTTTTATAGCTGTAATAACATCATCTAAAGCTTTACAGTTTTGCGGGTCCGTAAATAATCTTTTTATTTTACCGTGAGCTTCAGGAATATTAGATTCGCCATGAATTATTCTTCCGTCTTCCATTTCGGCAACAAGTTTCATATCATCAAGAGTAGAAGGTAAAACCCTGCCTCTGATAGAAAGAACGTTTGAAGATTCTTTTACTGCTCTTACCATATCGCCTGTAATTGAGCAAAGTGCTGTTAAAAATAAGTTGCCAAAGCTGTGTCCTTCAAGCCCTTCACCTGTTTTAAATCTGTATTGGAACAATTTAGTAACCAAATCTTCATCATCAGCCAAAGCCGCAATACAGTTTCTAATATCACCGGGAGGAAGAACACCCATTTCTTCTCTTAATCTTCCTGAACTTCCGCCGTCGTCGCCTACTGTTACAACTGCTGTTATATTATTTGTTATATGTTTAATACCTTTTAACAACATAGAAAGTCCTGTTCCGCCGCCTACTGCAACAATTTTAGGACCTCTGTTCAATTTTCTTCTTCTGTATAAAGCTTCCAATAAGGTTTGGTTATCCTTGCCGTCTAAAATGGAGAGATTAGTTTTCTGCCATCCTTTAAAGAACATTCCTGCACCGAACATTACAACAGCAAATGCAACCCATTCGGTTGATATATTCATCGCAATTTTGCGGATAAACTCCATTGTATAAAATACAGGTTTAATATCAAAAAGAATTAAGACACCTAATGTCATCATTACCGCACCAAGAAAAATTAGTGCAAACCATCTTTTAACCTGTAATCCGGGCATTAACCATCTTGCTTCTTCCGGCATTTTCATATTATTTTTAAAATTTTTCATCACCTTATTACTCATTTCTTATTCCACCCATCCCGATAAACATGCGTTTTTATAATTAACAGGAACAGGTGTAATAACTTCGTGCGCTGCTTTGATTAAATCCAAAGAATTTGACAATCTGTTTGTAAAGTGTATTGTATCTGCTGCAACTATTGTTTTTCCTCCTTCAACATTCGGCACTTGCGAAGTAGCAAGTAATTGTTTCAAACGTTGAATTTCCATTTCCGTATTTTCATTATCTTTTGCAACACTGTTTACAGTTCCGTCAACATTATACATTTTTTCAAGACAAATTTCCTGTGCAACAGGAATATTTAAATATTCACCCACTTTAGAGGTAACTTCTCCTGACGCACCGTAATAAACAAGCCATTTTGAACATTTTTGCACAGCTTTTGCAACAGAACAGGCAAAGTTAAAATCAGAAGCACATCTTTTGTACATTGCTCCATGCGGTCTTACATGTTCTATTTCCATATTAAATGTTTTAGCAAACGACATCAACGCTCCAACCTGATAAACCACAACAGCTTCTATCTCGTCTTCTGTCAAATCGATATCTCTGTAACCGAATCCTTGAATATCGTCAAATCCGATATGTGCTCCGACTACAACATTTTTTTCTTTGGACTTCAACAAAGCATTTCGGATAGCTAAAGGATCTCCAGCATGAAATCCGCAGGCAATATTAACTGAGCTTGCATAATCCAACAGGTCGAATTCTGCATTATTTTTATAAATACCGAAACTTTGAGCTAAATCTATATTAAAATCTATATTTTTGATTGATTTTTTTTCTAAAATATCTTGCATAATCATCTTTCTTGCTAAAAACTAACTTGTAATGAGATAATTATACTCGATAAATAATTAAATACCACAATCTTTACATAATATTAATAGAGATCAGTAGTTTGAAAACACATCTGAAACTTCAAGAAACATACATTGTTTCGTAAAATATGCAAGCTCTGCAATATCTTCTTTGCTGTAATTTTTTAAATTAAATACAGATGAGAAAACACAGCTTCCCTTAACACGATTTTTTGAGAAGAAAACATATAAATAGCCGTTAGTTAAAACAACATATTCACCTTTAAAATACAAAGGGTTCATCAGCTCATCCAAATCACAATTCGGGTTATTTTTACAATTAAAGGTTTTATTATTTAAATTTATATCATCTTCACTAAAGTCAGCATATTTTATATAAAGTGATTTTTTTCTTAGTCTGCTTTTATCCCATTTTTTAGTAACAAAATCAGGAGCAAAAGTTGCGTTTTTATTAACCCTTGCAAACTCCCTCATATCAAAAGTATTGTACCCCATTACCATAAAGAAAGGTATTACAAGTTTTTCAATCTTTTCATTTTTATTAAGTTCGTTATATCTTTTTAAAACAGGGCCGTTTTTAATTACGGCAAGATTTCTTGCAAGCACGCGTTTATTCAGCTTGTATATCAATTTTTTACAAAAATAATAAACAATTGATGAAAACAACAATACAAAAATAAATAATAAAAGAGCTGCAGAAACCATATATATATTTTAACGCTTTTTTATAATTCTTGCAAGTATTTCCAACAATCTTTGCGACATGTTAACTAAAATAAAAAAAACACCCTCCTGAGAAGGTGTTTTTTATTTTTTGACTTAAACTATTTAGCTTGTAATTTATTAACAGCTTTAGTTAATCTTGATTTCTTTCTTGCAGCAGTATTTTTGTGCAAAATACCTTTTGAAACAGCTTTGTCACATAACTGGTATGCTTTTGACATTGCTGCATTCAAAGCTTCTTTATCTTCAGCCTTAGCAAGTTCGATTACTTTCTTAACAGCAGATTTAATAGAAGTTTTGAAAGCTACATTTCTGATTCTGTTTTTTTCAGCTGTTAATACTCTTTTTTTAGCAGATTTAATGTTTGCCATTTTATTTTTGCCTTTCTTTACTCTTACGTCCGATTAATGACTTCGGACACATTTGAGGATGTGAGCATTTTTAATTTTTATACAAAAAACTTTAAATTGCAAGCTATATGTAAAGCAAGGTTAATTACTTATAAAAAATAAATGCATTATATATATTATAAGAATTCAAATGTTTATTCAATTTAAAAAAAAATATCAATAAACTAAAGATTAGCAAAGGTATCTAAATAACTTTACAGCTGGGCTTTAGTAATATCAATATTGTTGCAAAACTTCTTTTAACTTTTGTAACGATTATACCCTAGAGCTAGTTCTTAAGGATTATATTTTTTAGCCATTTGTGGTATAAATAATATATAAGTAAGAATTATAGTTATATAATAATTCGTTTAAAATAAGATATGGAGGCAAAGATGTCAGTAGGACAATTCGTATTTATGTTACACAGCCACCTTCCTTACTATAGAAAAGCCGGTATGTGGCCTTTCGGGGAAGAAAACCTTTATGAATGTATGGCAGAAACTTACATTCCGTTATTGAATGCAATTGCTGAATTATATGATGAAGGCATAAAAGCTAAGTTAACTGTCGGAATTACACCAATTCTTGCAGAACAGCTTAATGACGAGCATTTAAAACACGGTTTTGTAAAATATTTAGATTCAAGAATCGAACAGGTTTCTAAAGACTTGGAAAGATATCCTGACCCTAAAGTTGCTCATTCACAACATTTGAAATACCTTGCAAAATATTATTTCGATTGGTTTACTCACATCAAAGATTCATTTATTAATAAATACGAAATGGACTTAATTGCCCAATTTAAAAAATATCAAGACTTAGGCTGCATTGAAATTACTACATCAGGCGCTACTCACGGATTTTCTCCGTTATTGGCAACTGACAGCAACCTTAATGCTCAATTTAAAGTAGGTTCTGATACAACTAAAAGATTATTCGGCAAAAAAGCTAGCGGATGCTGGCTTCCTGAATGTGCATACAGACAAGGTTACGAATATATAGGCAAAGACGGTAAAAAACACTGGAGACCTGCTATTGAAGTAACATTGCAAAACAATGACATTGAATACTTCTTTACGGAATCTCACGTGATCGAAGGCGGAAACTCTATCGGAAACAGACGCGTAATAGGTGTTTACGGTAATATTGAATATATTCCGCTTCCTGAAAGACCTGCAACAGGGTATGACACTTATTCTGCTTACTGGCTTCCTGATGCTCAAGTAGCTGTAATGGGAAGAAACGAAAGAGCAGGATATCAGGTATGGTCTGCTGCTGATGGTTATCCGGGCGACGGATGCTTCCGTGAATTTCATAAAAAAGATGCTAAATCAGGCATGCATTACTGGAGAATTACATCACCTAAAACTGATTTAGGCGACAAAATGCTTTATGACCCGGTATTGGCACTAAATAAAATTAATGAAAACTCTGACCACTATACAACATTAATTTATCATATGTTAAATGATTATAAAAAAGCGACTGGTAAAGAAGGTCTTGTAATGGTATCATTTGACACAGAATTATTCGGACACTGGTGGTTTGAAGGTGTTGAATTTATCAAACAGGTTATTAAAAAATTCAACACTTACCTTCCTGAAGTTGAAAGAATGACAGCAGGTGAATATGTTCATTCTCATCCTCCAAAAGAAGCTATTCAAATTCCTGAAAGCTCTTGGGGACAAGGCGGACATTTCTATGTATGGCAAAACCATTTGACTGAATGGATGTGGCCTATTATTCATTCTTGCGAAAAACGTATTAATGCTATTGCTGATAAATATCCTGAAGTACCTGAAGATAAGTTATTGCATAGAGCATTAAATCAACTTTCAAGAGAAAATCTGTTATTGCAAAGTTCAGATTGGCCGTTTTTGATTACAACTTGGCAGGCTAAAGATTATGCAACAGACAGATTCAGAGAACATGTTGAAAGATTTGAAAAAATCGCTGATATGATTGAAAGCGGAAATATTGATGATGCAGCTCTTAAAGAAATTGAAAGCATTGACAACTGCTTCCCAGTAATTGATTACAGAGTATATCAATCTTTGGAAGAAGGTGTTATTCCTCAACAATCAGCTAAATTAGCACCGCTTTATAAGTAATTAACAAAAACATAAAAAAGACCTGATTAATTTTCAGGTCTTTTTTTTATGCCATTACGTTCATGTTTCTATTAACATACAGTTCTGGAACAAAACTTTTAATTTGATTAAGAGAGTTTTCGTCAATATCAACAGCTTTAATAGGAACAAATTTAACTTTTTCATTAGGGACAAGTTCAAAAAAGTTAGCAAATTTTGTGTTGTAAAGTGCATTCATATTTTTTTCAGTTTCAACGACACCAAGCCATGCATCCAGAACAATATTTTCTGTTCCTCCGTCAACTAAAACAACTGTATGGTCCACATTTCGGCCGTTTCCGGTTATAACATTTGCCAGTCTGCAGTTTTCAACTCCGTTCATTTTTAATGAAAGATAAGAAAGCGAAGCATACTCACCGCAATTTAAAGCCCTTATTGATTTTGTATCATTAACTAAAGCCCTGTAATATTCAACAGGTTTATCCAAAACAGCTTCACGCATATTTCTTGTAACTTCTATTTTCTTTTGCAGCTCTCTTATACTGTTTAATATTCTTTCATGCATAAGAAGTTTATTTCTATATTTAGAGCTTACTCTTGTAGGAGATATATATGGAAAAGCTTCCTTTACACATTCACAAACTTCCTTTGCCCGGTAAACAGGGAAAGGGTTTGCACAAAAACTGCAATTGTTATAATTATTAGAAAAAGAGACTTGCATAAGTTGATAAAAGTATGTAAAAATAAAAATTGCTAAAATATTAAAAAAAATTAAAAAATACTCTTGCAAAAAAAAATTCAGCATATTATAATAAAACTTGTCGAAAGACAGTGACAAAGGGTGGGGAGCACCCCGCAGGAAATATTCCTGACAGATACCCGATATATGGGAGCGTAGCTCAGTTTGGTTAGAGCGCATGCCTGTCACGCATGAGGTCGCGAGTTCGAGCCTCGTCGTTCCCGAATTAAAAAGCCGCCAATTTATTGAGCGGCTTTTTTAATTCATGAATGATAGATGCGAGAACTCTCATTATTAAGTGTATTTTAACATGTAGTATAGGAATTTGGAACAGTTTAGGAATTCTGGTAAAGGACTTTTGAAAATTTTAGTCGGAAATGGAGTTCCGTTTATTTGTCTTCAGAGCTAATGTGTGTGTACAATGAGAAACGAAGAATACATAGATAGAAATAAATCTGATATTAAAAAGGTTGAAAAAATTCTAGCAAGCCAAAGTCAAAGGGATTTAAAGCTCTTTGTGCTCGGTACAAACTGCGGATTAAGAATTTCCGATTTGCTGGCATTAAATGTCGGCGATGTTCGCAACAAAACCCACATACAGATTGTTGAAAAGAAAACAGGGAAGTTTAAGAAATTTCCAATCAATAACAGATTAAAACCTATAATTGAAGTTTTTGTCAAGGGCAGACGGAACGCAGAACCACTATTTTTATCTCACTGGCGGCATCGGCTCGACAGGGTAGCCGCTTATTATTTAATCAGGGATGCGTGTGAAAAAGCAGGGCTACAAGAAAAAATAGGAACTCATTCTATGAGAAAAACATTTGGTTATCATCATTACAAGCAATTTAAGGATGCAGTTATCCTGCAAAAAATCTTTAGTCACTCAACCCCTCAGATAACCCTAAGATACATCGGTATTGAACAAGACCAAATCGACTACAGTTACTCCGACTTTATTATATAGTGCAAAACCCTCTCTATCAGAGACTATGCATAACATTTTATTTGCCTTACAAAATGGTTAAATTGTAATCCATTACACGCATTGAAAGACAAAATATGTATAAGCATAGAGCAACTATGACTGACAGAAGACATCAAATTCTTATTCTTATTGCAAAAGGTTACAATAATAAACAAATTGCAAGAAAAATGGGATTGTCATTAGCTAATACAAGGCTTCAAAAATGGCGTATGTATTGTTTTCTAGGTAAATTCATACCGCAATAGATGCTGTTTATATGGGATTGCAAATGGAATTATTGCATAAAAGTGATTTATGCGAAGCAATAAGAGAGGAAATCTATGACTAAGAAAGCGAAAAACATATGTACAGTTACACTTAAACAGCAGGATGTTCATATTGGTACTTTTAGACAGACACAAGATATTTTTATATAATACAAAAGGAATTGGAACCTTATAGAACATTATACAATAGAGTTTTAAAGTCAAAAATCTATACTGTAATTCTAAAACAGAAAAAGATTAAAATATGAAGCTATAAAATATCTCCGCAAAGATTTCACCTTCTTATGAAAAAAACGAACCATTCAAGTCAATACAGGAACCATCTAAAAAAGTCAGATGTATTGAAACCGACAAATATTTAAAAACTCAAGAGTTGCAAGTAATTGGACTGCTTTTGTAAGAGAAACCTATTATTGCAATATGGATTTAATCAAACAATGCTGTCGAGGCAAGCAAAAAAACATCTTACGGCTATCATTGGGAATTCGTCCATGATTGAAATAATCTTTTATAATAAAAACAAAATTCTTGTGAGTATTACTTAAGCAGGGTAATACTCACGATGAGATATAAATACTGCTAAGTTTTTAATTTTAAATTTACCCCGATTTTATTATTTATAAGGGCATAGTTTTCTGCCCTTTGTATTGCCATATATTATTACAAGCCGAAATTTAAGTTGTGTTTTTCCATAATAATTATTTGGTTAAAGTTTTGAATGGGTGCTTCCGTTCAAAATAAGAGTTCTTATGGAATTAGGAAAGGAGAATGGTTATATGACAACAGTAGAACCTATTAGAAGTATTGAGGATATTAAAAAACTGGAAAGATATTTTTCTAAAAACAGTCCAAGGGATTTATTGTTATTTACAATCGGCACAAACTGCGGTCTGAGAATATCAGATATTGTTGCATTAAATGTCGCCGATGTCCGCAATAAAAGCCATATTCAAATTATTGAGAAGAAAACAGGCAAGTTTAAAAAATTTCCGATAAACTCTAAATTAAAGCCTATGATTGAAGAATATATTAAAGGGAAACGCTTTGACGAGGCTTTATTTACAACAATATTTAAAAACAGAATGGACAGATTTGGTGCGTATTATATTCTAAAGAAAGCTTGCAAGGATGCAGGTCTACAGGAAAAAATCGGAACCCATACAATGAGAAAGACATTCGGCTATCATCATTACAAGAAGTTCAAAGATGTTGCTATGCTGCAAAAAATTTTTAATCATTCCAGCCCGATCATAACTTTAAGATATATCGGGATTGAGCAAGATCAGATTGATGAAAGTTACAATAACTTTATCTTATAGGCTGAAAACCTTTAATAGCAAGAGAGAACTTAACATTTTATCATCTTAACAATTTATTCAATTTGTGAAGACTTAAATTTCACATCTACTGAAAGTTATAATATCTCAAACAAAAACAGGAATATTGATTTATTAAGAAATGTTATGTTCTTCTGCTTTTATTGGTTTTATATACCCGAAAGCTTGTAAAATTAAGGTTTTTTATTCCACTTCACAAATTGAATAAAAAGTTAAGAGGTTGTTTTTAGGAAGTGATGAAACTCCAAAAAAACTAAAGGTATGTATGCGGATAATTATACAAGCTGGCGATAAAGGAACAAGATTAGAAGGTAATAGGTGAGAAAATGAAACTCTTTGAAAAAATAAAAATTAGATTAAAAAATGGAAAATCAACTCAATTTCGGATTTGTGATATACCTGTGCTACAAATAAGTGAAGCGAAAGGCAAAAAAAAGATTATATTACCATTTTTTAATAAACACGAAATTAACAAAAATACTCCCGTATTTTATCTAAAAGTTAACAGTCAGGCAGATTATTTATTTTTATGCTTACAACATTGGATTAAAGTAATAGATTCAATCGGGGCTGATTACTATATATTGTGTGATAATAAAAAAATTGAACGAAATATTTTAAAGAAAATTATATTTCCAAACAGCAATATTAAATTTATAAAAAGTTGCCGAGGAAAAGAACTAAAAAAATATGTTGATAGGATTGCAACAAAATACTGGAAAAAAGCTGCGTATGCACACTTAACAACATTTTTGCATGCTAAAAATAACAATATCCACTCTTTTTGGAACATAGATGCGGATGATACTACTTTTCTTGTTAAGCCTGAACGATGTGTTCAAATATTAAATACTGTAGAAATATATGCAAAAGAAAACAACATAGATGCATTCTCCTTTGATATGTGGAATTCAAGGACAAAAAATATACATTGGTCATTTGGAATAACATATACTCAGATGAATAAAGATTGGTTTAAAATTTTTGAAGATAATTACAAACTCACATGGAATGAAAAATATTCTTCTTATCTTGCAGAATGGAATGTTGATTTCTTTTTTACCCACCTGAGAGATGTAAAAGCTGCAAACATTGGACACTTTTATGTAGATAATTTGATGTTTATACACTGGGGGGATTTTTTATTTAATATAATTGGCTCAAGTATCTGCCAATTTAAAAATGGGAACATTATATATCCTATAATTTTTAATATATTTAAAAATGAATCTGTTGGAATAATCACAATTTCACCTGAGGGTGTAAAATTTGATTTAGGTGTTACAGAAGATGAATGCATAAAATTTGCTCTAAACTTCTCTATTCTTAAAAAAATTTTACCGCCAACACAAAAATTATGGGGTATAGAATCTATGTGCAGTGAATTAGAAATAGAGGATGGTTATGCCGACTAATATTGTTAAAAAAGAGAAATTACATTTTATAGATTACTTTCGTGCAATTTCTATAATTTTAATTGTGGCAGGTCATTGTATATATTGGGGCAAACCACATGGAATTATAAGAGAAACTAACTTATACTTATTTACCGGTGGGACTTTCTTATTTGTATTTATTTCAGGTTTTTTATTTCAATATTTATCTTACAAGTTTGAATATAAATCATACTTAATTAAAAAATGGAAGAATGTAATATTACCATACATTATAACCTGTGTGCCAGTTGCAATATATGCCTCCTTTACCTTACAAGATGTAAATAATCCATTATATAATAATTCATTTTTTGAACGTGTTATTGCATTTTCTTGTTTTGGAACAATATTAAATGTTCCGACTTGGTTTATTGCTATGATAATAATTTTCTTTTTATTATCTCCACTTTTTTTAAAAATTCAAAAAAACAAATGGCTCTGGTATTTTTTATTGATTTCATCCATATTATATACGTGTTTATCTCCGAGACCAAATGTATGGAAATCATATAGTAATATTAATGGTAATTTTCTTGCAATTATAATTTATCATATAAAATTTACATTAACTAATTTTTTTGTATTTTTATCATCATATTTATACGGAATATTTTGTTGCAATCTTATGAAAAAAGACAAAAAATGGCTAAACACTATATTAAAATGGGGATTTATTGTTTCATTGGCTTTATGGTTTGGAATATATTTATACAAAATAATTTTACACCATAAATTAAATGCGAATATTGCGAAATTTCTATCAATTTCTATATATTTTAGTGGTTTATACCTGTTAGAAAAATATATTTTAAATAAACCGGCTATGGATAAAGCTTTAAAACTTTTAGCAAATTATTCATTCGGCATATTTTTTATTCATTTTTATTTTATAGATTGGCTTCATTGGCATTGCATATATAGAATATATGGACAACCGACGATTTTAGACTTTGCACATAATTCTTCTAGAGCGTTTTTTAACTCTATTTTCCTTTTTTCAGTGTCATTATTTGGAAGTATATTAGCAATTTATCTAATAAAAGAATTATTACTAAAACTAGGTATAAAAAATACAAGAATGTTTATAGGTGTAGGCGATACAAAGAAAAGATTGGTGGCAATAGAAGGTAAATATGATAAATAAAATTATAAAAAATAAATTTTTAATATTAACGTTTGATTGGTCATTAAACTATGGTGCAACACTGCAAGCATATGCACTACAACAATCAATTAAGAGATTAGGGATTAAAGCGGATGTTTTAAGATATACACCATTGCGGAATATTTTTGACGATTGTTTAGATACGCGAGAATTATTTCGTAAAAAATACTTATCTCGTACCAAAGAATGTTATACAGAGTCTGAATTAAAAAATATTCTATCAAAATATGATGGTGTAATTATTGGCGGAGATCAAGTATTTAGGAACTTTAATTGGTATGAGAAAGATTTACCATTATTAAGATACTTCGGTGATTTTATAACCGGTAAAAAACTTATTGCAAGTTATGCGGCAAGCTTTGGACTAGATTACTTTGATGGTGATGATTATTTAAAAACAGAAGTAAAAAAATTATTAAATCGCTTTGATAAAATTGCTGTACGAGAAAAATCCGGTATTGAAATATTGAAAAATACTTTTGAAGTTGATGGCACAGAAGTTCTAGATCCCGTTTTCTTGCTATCGGCAGAAGATTATGCAGGGTTAATTGATGATAATAAGAACATATCACCAAAAAATGATTATATTGCATATATGTATTTAGGGGAAGATAATGGCAAAGGTGATATAAATAAGCACTTATTAAATAGCATTAATTCGCATTTTGTTAATATAAATTGGGGAACACAAGGAGATTATAATACAGTCGAACAATGGTTAAATTATGTAAAACATTCAAAATTTGTCATTACTGATAGCTTTCATTGTTTGGCTTTTGCTATAATTTTCAGAAAGCCTTTTATTGTTGTCAAAAGAGATTTTGGTGGGAATGCTCGTATTGATAATATATTGGAAAAATTAAATTTACAATATTGCGCAAGAAATTCTCTCGAAGATATAACTGCAAGTGATTTAAATCTTGAAATTAATTATAATGATGTCTATAAAATTATTGAACGTGAAAAGCAAATTTCCCTTAATTATCTTAAAGAATTACTTAATATAAAACCGGGTTATAAAAAAGAATATAGAAATGAGCCTTTAGCTGAAATTAGAAAAGAGTACGAGATAAATTATAAAAAACAAAGAAAAAATAAAATTCAAAAGTTTTTTAAAAGTATTTTTTCTGTATCTAATTACTATACAAATTACAAAAAATATAAAATAATAAGGTTTTGTGGAATAAAGATAAAATTTTCCGTTGCAAAACTTAACAATAAAGAAACGCAGACTCCAATTGCAATAAAAAACGAATTACAAAACTATAAAACAGTTCAATATGTTGTTGCTATGCTAAAAGCATATGGCATCAAGAATATTATTTCTTCTCCGGGATGTCAAAATGCAATGTTTAATTTAATTGTACAAGAAGATGATTTTTTTAATTGTATTTCAGTAACCGATGAGAGAAGTGCTGCTTTTATGGCAACAGGAATAGCTGAACAAACAGGTGAGCCTGTAGTAATAACTTGCACCGGCTCGAGTGCCTCAAGAAATTGGATTCCTGCGTTGACAGAAGCATATTATCGTAATCTGCCGATAATTGCAATGCCGTTTTATAATAGAGCAAGTCATGAATTCAATATGGCAGCACAATTTATTGATAGAAAAGTAACGCAAAATGATATTAAAACATTACAAATTAAACTAGATGAATGCCAAGATGCTATTGATAGAAATAAAATTCTAACATATTTAAATGCAGGATTATTTCAAGCTAAATATAATAACACACCTGTAATAATTGAATGTCCGTCAATATTAGATTTTAGTGCTGTAGAGAGTTATAGGAAATTACCAACAGATATCTGGAGCACAATTGGTATCGACAATGCAGGAGTTGTAAATAATAGTGAACTGCAAAACAAAAAAATTGCGGTATATATTGGTTCTCATAGAAAATTTACTCAAAGAGAAGAAAAAGCTATTTCTGATTTTGCAGTAAATTGGAATATTCCTGTATTTTGTGATTACACTTCTCATTATCATGGAAAAAATAAAGTTTTAGCTGCAAAAGCCGTAATTTGCCGAATTCAAATGCCTGATTTAATTCTTGATATTGGAGACGTGACAGGCGATTATTTCGCAAAGTGTCTATTTGACAATGCAGAAATATGGAGGATAACGAAAAATAAAACATTTAAAGCAAGGTATGATTACCCTGTTGCCAAAACTTTCTTGATGGGAGAACCAGACTTTTTTGAAAAAATGAGTCGACACAATTTAGTTATAAATTATTATTATAGTAATATTAAAGAAAAAATAGACAAGTTCAATGTTGATAATTTGCCACTTTGTAACTACTTTGTTATTGAAAAACTTTCAAAATATATACCAAACAACTCAATTCTTCACCATGGTGTATCAAACACAAAACGTGGAATGAATTTTTATGAATTTGATGAAAGTATTGATATAACATGTAATGTAGGGGTTTGCGGAATAGATGGTGCTGTCTCGACTCTGGTTGGGCAATCTATAGCTAAACCGGATAAAAAATGTTTCGGGATTTTTGGAGATTTAACATTTTTCTATGATATGAATGTCTTGCAACAAAGGGCTATTCGTAATAATTTGAGAATTTTATTAATAAATAATAATAACGGTGTAGAATTCAAGGTTGGTGGATTTTATGCCCCTATAAGAGAAAAAACCGATAAATTAATTGCAAGTGCCGGACATCATACAAAAGCAGAAGGTTGGGCAAAAGATTGTGGTTTTGAATATATATCTGCAATTTCTAAAGAAGAGTTTTTAAGCAAAATAAATGATTTTTGTAATAAGCCTTATTCAAAACCGGTTTTATTTGAGGTATTTACCCAAAATGAGGAAGAAATAAAAAGTTTAGATATGATGCTTGGAGGGATAAGTGATTAGCAAAATAGACAAAGAGAAAATAAAAACATGGTTTGTAACCGGAGCCTCAAGCGGTGTTGGTCAAGAATTGTGTAGACAATTACTTGCACGGGGTTATAACGTTATAGCTGTAGCAAGAAGAGTTCCTGATTTTAAACATAAAAATGCACTTTGTTTATCTTGCGATGTGACAAATCCTGATGAAGTCCAAAACGCAATCACAAAAGGACTTGAAGTCTTTGGTAAAATTGATGTTCTTTCAAATAATGCCGGAATTTCAGCAAATATTACCTGTGAAGAAGAAAACATTGACCATTTAAAACAGGTGATGGAAGTTAATTATTTTGGAGCATTTAATACTATCAACGCTATTTTGCCTCATTTTAGAGAAAATAATAATGGAACAATTATCTCAAATACTTCCAAATCAGGTCTTGCTCCAAGAGCGTATGGAACAGCATATTGCAGCAGTAAATTTGCAATTGAAGGTTTAACGGGTGTTGTTTGGCATGAGACAAAAAGTTTTTGTAGAGTTATGGCTTTTGAACTCGGTTGGTTTGAAGGTACTGAAATAGGTATCAAAAAGAAAATTATATCCCCTGAATTTGAGTGTTATAAAAACTTACCAATTTTTTATAAGCCGCTTATTTATGATTTCAGAAATGATTTAAGTATTGCTGTAAAAACAATTATTGATACGGTGGAAAAAGAAAAATTACCAAGGCATTTGATACTTGGAAAAGATGCACTCGAAACTGTTAAATATGAAATTAAAGCTTTGAATTTATGCTACAATTATTGTAAAAAGATAGGGTTGTATTGCTCTATTCCATTAAAGAAGGATTCTTTCTTGTCTACAATTTTTTCTATAAAAAATGAATATAAAAATGGAACAAAAAGAAAAATTATAACAATTTTAGGCATAAAACTCAAAATAAAGGCTAAAATCCGCATGGTTGTAAGAGAGAG
>ULJM01020442.1_pt1 | contig 27086 bp, 19 predicted proteins | sample 1950871 | NCBI WGS metagenome assembly ULJM01 (sample SAMEA4835471, study PRJEB28245) | human gut metagenome | biome: gut microbiome; material: fecal sample | place: Denmark | collected 2008 | reverse complement strand
TCCTGCTGAAAGTCCTGCCGGACCACCACCTAATATAACTGTGTCAAATTCTAATTGCGCCATCTTTTTCCTCATTTTCCGGTAATACTCGAACCGGATATTTTCTCACCTCTTAAAACATACATTGCAGTATCTTTTTTTATTAAAGACTTATCAACATTAGAAAAAGTTTCAAGAGTCAAAGAATTAATACCTGTGAAAGTGTCACCGTTAAGTTTCAAATCAACCGTATCGGTTAACTTTTTATTATCATACTCTCCTGTTTTGGTAAATCTGATTATATTACCATCAACATAATCTACTGTAACAGAAGCACTCGCTCCTGTAAACGGGTTATTTAAATTTATGACGCTGCCTTCACGTGATAAGTTCCACAAATCAACAGTCTGCGGTTTAAAATAAACACCGTTTGAAGATTGTTTATCAATTTTTGCAGTTACACGCCAGCTTCCGTAAAATGAATTCGGAACCATTTCAACTTTAGAAACTCCTGCCGATAAAGTTTCTGCCGTAACGTTTAACCCGAATAAAAGTCCAAATATTAATAATATATGCTTTATAAATTTCATAACTGATACTTAATTATATTTTATACAATTGCCATTTTTTCTTGTAAAGCTTGAGCTGACTCTTCGTAACCCGCTCTGCCCATTAAAGCATAAGTATAGTTTTTAGCTTGTTCAACACCTGGCTGATTAAATGTATTAATATTGTATAATTCTCCTGCAATTGCAGTCTGAACTTCAAACATATAAAGCAGTTGTCCGATATAATATCCGTTTACTTTCGGCAAAGTAATCGTCACTGTCGGTCTGCAATAATCTGATAGAGCAACTCTTGTTGAATCAGCTTCCGCATTAATCAATTGGTTAATTGTTTTTCCGCCCAAGTATCCTATTCCGGTGTATTCAAAAATATTTGGTATTTCTAAAGTATTGTCAAATTCTTCTACTCTTATAAAATTAATGATTTTGTTATTAGGACCTTCATTATAAAGCTGAATTTGTGAATGCTGGTCAGTTGCGCCTAAAGCTTTAATAGGAGTCGGACCTACGTTTACGTCGTCGCCATTATTATCTTTATTTTTTCCTAAAGATTCTGCCCAGAGCTGAACATACCAATCAGAAACATATTTCAATCTGCTTGAATATGGCATCATTATTGATAAATTCTTGCCTTTTTTAGTATCCATTAAGTAATGAATTAAAGCATTTTGTGCAGCAATATTTTCATTTATATCAGTATTTTTTAATGCCAAATCCATGTCTTTGATACCGTTTACAATTTCGTCAATATCAATTCCGACCAATGCAAAAGGTAATAAACCCACAGCAGAGAAAACCGAAAATCTTCCGCCGACATCATCGGGAACAACAAAAGTTTTATATCCTTCCTGTTCTGCAATTTGTCTTAGAATTCCTGTTTTTTTATCAGTAGTAGCAACTATATTTTTTCTATAATCTGCTCCTAATTCCTGTTCAAGAATATTTTTTACAATCATAAATTGTGACATAGTTTCAGCAGTTGAACCTGACTTAGTAATTACATTTACAAGTGTCTTTTTTAAATCAATAACATTTAACAAGCCGCTGATTGTATCAGGATCAATATTATCAAGAAAGAAAATACGAGGTAATCCATCGCGCTGTTCAGGAGTAAGCAAATTCCAAAACGGTTTTAATAGAGCTTCTGTTACAGCCTGACCTCCCAAAGCAGAACCGCCTATACCCAAAACCAATATATTTTCAAATCTTCCCTGAACCATAGATGCATATTCTTTTACATACCAGAGAGTTTCTTCGTTATAGCCCAAATTCATCCATTGAAGCCACTGCCCCGGTTTATCTTTTCTTTTGTTTAAGTCTGCTATTATTCCTGCTATTCTATCTTTATAACTATCAAATTCAGCTTGAATATTTAAACCGTTCTCATTGCCAATTACCTTTTCGTCAGTGTTTTGATAGTTAAATTTAATCATGTTTACCCCTTCTTATTTTAAATGTATATTATTCTCTCTAATAAGTTACCAGTATACACTTATTATATATGCTAAACAGGCAAATACAAGAAGATAGGTGTAGAATATTTAATAATTGTTTACCTATATGGGTATATTGTTAAACTTCTATTTTAGCTTTAGGCTGACGCTGTATTTTAACTTTTTCTTCCAGTCGTTTTTGTTTATATCCGTATGCGGCATAAATTAAAACTCCCATAAATAACCATAGCGGGAAGTACAACGAAGAAGTTGTTAAAAACTTCATTGAATAAATCATTAATCCGCCGCAGGTTAAAATTCCCAAAACAGGAAATACCGGAGAAAAAGGAACCTTAAACGGACGAGGTCTGTCAGGATCGGTTTTTCTTAATATTAATACTGCAATACAGATTATTATAAATGATGTGAATGTTCCGAAGTTACAAAGTTCAGCAGAAATATTCAAATCCATAAAAAATGCACAAAGAACTACAACAATACCTGAAATCCAGGTTAAAACATGCGGAGTTCTGTATTTTTTATGAATTAATCTTAGTGATTTTGGAAGAAACCTATCTCTGCTCATTGCATACAAAATTCTTGTTGTTCCTAATTGATAAATTAATAAAACAGAGGTCAATGCGCAAAGAGCTCCAATTGAAATTAAACCAGCAAACCAATCCATACCTATTGCGCGCATAGCATGAGCAATAGGAGCTTGAATATCAATTGCGCCTAAAGGGACAGTTCCCGTTAAAACAAGAGCCACACATACATATAAAATCGTACATATAACCAATGTTCCTAAAATTGCAATAGGTAAATCTCTTTGAGGATTTTCTGTTTCTTCTGCTGTTGTTGAAATAGCATCAAATCCAATATATGCAAAAAAGATTAAGAATGCACCCATAAATACTCCCTCAAATCCGTTAGGAGCAAAAGGCACCCAGTTTTCAGGCTTAACATAAAATGATCCTACAATTATAAAGGAGATAATCATGAACATATTTACTCCTACCATTATGCTGGCAAATCTTGTAGATTCTTTTACACCTTTAATTAGAAGTATTGTCAAAAGCAAAACAATAACCATTGCAGGCAAATTAATTGCAAAAGGTATTTTATCAAAAATAAACGGCATTTGAGAATGAGGATCTAATCCGAACTTATCACAATATGAAAACATAAAACGATAATCATTTCTCAGCCACATAGGGAAATTTACCACAAAATCAGGTAATATATGCTTAAACCCTTTTAAAAACTGAACAAAATAACCTGTCCAGGCACAGGCAACAGTAATATTTCCGATTGCATATTCAAGCATTAAAATCCAGCCTACCATCCAAGCCATAAACTCACCCATAGTTGCATAAGTGTAAGTATAAGCACTTCCTGCAACAGGAATCATAGCTGCGATTTCACTGTAACATAAAGCTGAAAACACACAGGCAACAGCAGCCATTACCATTGAAATTACAATGGCAGGACCTGCACCTGCGCTTTCAGGACCGCCCTGAATAGCCGTACCGATAATAGTAAATATTCCTGTTCCGACTACCGCACCAATTCCGAGTACAATCAAATCAAATACGTTCAAAGTTTTTTTCAACTCTGATTTTTTACTTATTGCTATTAATTCATCGGGGCTTTTTTTCTTTAAAGCATTGTTGATTATAGATTTTAATTCCATTATTTTATCATTTCTTGTTTTTTAAGTTCTATTTTTTGGTTATGAAGTTTATTTTCATTGATTCTGTTTTTAACAAAACCGTAAAGCAAATAAATTATTGCGCCGATACCCAGCCAAACAGGGAACAATAAAGCCGAACCTGATGGCTGCATAGATTTGTATATCATCAAGCCGCCGCAGCATAAAATTCCTAAAGAAGGAACTACCGGAGAGAAAGGAACTCTGAATGGACGAGGTCTTTCAGGATCTGTCTTTCTTAAAATCAATACTGCAACACAAACGATTATGAAAGAAGTAAATGTGCCGTAATTACATAGTTCTGCTGCTACATCTAAATTTAAAGTCAAGATTCCTACAATAGCAAGAATACCAACAGTCCAGGTTAATAACGCCGGTGTCTTAAATTTAGGGTGCAGCTTTTGGAATCTTTGAGAGATAAAATGATCTCTGCTCATTGCATACAAAATTCTTGTTGCAGCCATTTCCAATACTAAAAGAACTGATGTTAATCCTGCAAGTGAACCGATTGAAATTAAGCCTGCAGCCCAATTCATTTTATGTAATGACATACAATAAGCCATCGGTGCTTTTAAAAATTCAAGAGGAACAGCAGCACTGGTGTCTTGAATACCTGTTAGTACTAAAGCAACAGATACGTATACAATAGTTGTAATTATTAGTGAACCGATAATTCCTATCGGCAAATCTTTTTGAGGATTTTTACATTCTTCTGCGGCTGTTGCAAGAGCATCAAATCCGATATATGCAAAGAATATTAAAAATGCACCTGCAAATATACCTTCAGCACCGTTTGGAGCAAAAGGAGTCCAGTTTTCAGGTCTTACAAAAAATGCGCCTGCCAAAACAAATAATGCAATAACAGCCAATTTTACAAATACCATTATTCCTGCCATTTTTGTTGAATCCTTAGTACCTCTTACAAGAATCATGGTAATTAAAAGTACTATTACAATTGCAGGAAGGTTAATACATACGGGCATTCCAAAAATATGAGGAACAAATACATCATGATTATCAGCAACAATTTTTCCCGCACTGAATGCATCATTAACAAGCCACACAGGAGGGTGCGCAAGCCAAGCAGGCAAAACTTTTTCAAAACCGCTTAAAAATTGTACGAAGTGATTTGACCACGCACAAGCAACAGCAATAAAACCTATTGCATATTCAAGCATCAAAACCCAGCCTACCATCCAGGCAGCAAATTCACCTAAAGTGGCAAATGTATAAGTATAAGCGCCGCCTGCCACAGGTATCATTGTTGCAAATTCACTGTAACATAAAGCTGAAAACACACAGGCAATCGCAGCAACTATCATTGATATAATCAAAGCCGGCCCTGCACCGATAATTGAGCCGTCAGCATTTCCTGCTGCAGCAATGCCGACAACAGCGAATATACCTGAACCGATAATAGCACCTACACCAAGAATAATTAAATCTACAACTCCGAGAGTTTTTTCCAAACCTTCTGCTTTAGCTTCAGCAAGCATTTCATCAGGGTTTTTAATCTTGGTAATCGTCTTCAAAAAATTGCGTGTTAAAGTCGCGCGGTTAAATTTTTCAGCCATTTAGTTTCCTTATTATTTATTATTTACAAAGAGGGAATCCTAATTCTTCTCTTTGAGCTACATATAATCTTGCAACGGCAGATGCCATTGTTCTGACTCTGTTAATGAAATTAATTCTTTCATCTTTACTTATTACCCCTCTTGCATCTAACAGGTTAAATGTATGAGAGCATTTCAATACATAATCATAAGCAGGCAAAACTAATTTTGCATTAATACAATTATCAACTTCTTTTTGGTACAAATCAAACATTGTAAACAATGCTTTTGCATCACTTACTTCAAAGTTATATTTAGACTGTTCAATTTCATTTTGTAAGAATATTTCACCGTATTTAAGTTTGTCATTCCACATAATATCGTATACGGATTCTTTATTTTGCAAATACATTGCTATACGTTCAAGACCGTATGTTAATTCCAACGCAACCGGTTTAACTTCTACACCGCCAACCTGCTGAAAATAAGTAAATTGAGTAATTTCCATACCGTCAAGCCAAACTTCCCAACCTACACCTGCGGCACCAAGTGTCGGAGATTCCCAGTTATCTTCAACAAATCTTACGTCATGTTCTTTTAAATCAATTCCCATAGCTTCCAAGCTTTTTAAATAAAGTTCCTGAGCATTGTCGGGAGAAGGTTTTAAAATAACCTGAAACTGATAGTAATGTCCCAATCTGTTGGGGTTTTCACCATATCTGGCATCAGTCGGACGTCTGCAAGGTTCAATCATTGCAGTATTCCAGGGCTCGGGTCCTAATGAACGCAAGAATGTTGCAGGGTTCATAGTAGAAGCACCTTTTTCTATATCATAGGGCTGTTGGATAATACATCCGTAATCAGACCAAAATTTTTGTAAATTAAAAACCAGTTCTTGAAAGTTTAAAGCCATAACCTTTTCCAATATTGTACTATTTACACTCATTTGCACGTGTAAAGACATACTCACTCATAACGTGCTTTTTTCATACTACGTCTAACACGTCAAAAATGCAATTATTATGTTTAAAAATATTAAGAAAGTAGTAGTAAACTAAAAAGGATAATTTATTTTCCAGCCGTCTTGCATTATTTTTTGAGCACAGCAGTAACCATCTCCATTTTTAGAACAGCTGTTATCAATTCTTTCCTCTGTATTGTTATAACATAAAGGCAAGACACCCTTATTTTTATATCTTGTAAACATAAAGACATCTTTCCCGTGAACATTAGGACCTTTACCGCCATTGATGTCAATGAATATTGAATTATCTTCTACTGATGCATCTCCTGATGATGCTGATATTGAATACATAATTCCGTCAGCTGTCATAAAAGGGATTCTTAAATTTGTATGTGCAACAACCGTTGTATCGTTTGTTCCATCCAACTTTTTAAAAGGAGTATTTGTTTTATATCCGCATTCACCAAATGTTTTACAGACAGATGTAACATTAAAATAAGGAACCCAATATTTATTAATATATTCTTCCGGTCCCATATCAAAAGCACTTCCCCAATGTTCGTATGCGCCATTATCAACTTCTGACCTTTTCATAGCCTGATTTAAAATAGTGTAAGCCTTTTTCAATTTTGAAATTGTTTCTTCTTTTTTATAATGACCTATTAAGGCAGGCATGGTTAAAGCAGCAACAACACCTATTATTCCTAAAGTAATTAAAACCTCTGCAAGGGTAAAAGCACTAATTGTTTTCATATTAACTCCATTATAATTGTGATGCGATATATCACTATTATAACAGATTTTATTCTCATTGCAACCCTCTAAAAACGCTTGAACGGAGCTTAAAAGTCTGCCCCCCCCCCGCAAGCATAGCTGCTTGACCCGTCACATTGGAGCTCTGTCAAGACTTTTCCAATAGACGTAACAGCTTCTTTACTAAACTTTCTCATAATTGCTCCTTTCTTTTGTTTATCAATATTATAATATATATTATAATAATTTTCAATATAATTAATTATATGATACAATTACAAAAAAAAGAAAGGAACTTATGGCAGATAAAATTATAATATTTTCAGGTAAACAATATTCGGGCAAAGATACTGTTGCAAAAATTATGCTTGATGCTATGCCTGATTACAAACGCTGTGCAATGGGAGATATAATCAAACTTACATACGGTGAACAAAAAGGACTTACGTATGAGGAAATAGAAAAGAATAAGCCACTGTACCGTCAGGATTTGATTAATCTGGGTAACTGGGGGCGTGATCAAGATGCTGATTACTGGCTGAAAAAAATTATAGAACAAGACGGAAATATTATGGTGACAGACGTACGAGTTCCTCATGAATACGATGTATTTAAAAAAGCCGGAGCTGTTTCAATAAGAGTTGAAGCATCAAGAGAAACAAGAATGCAAAGAGGCACCTTAATCGGAGAAACAGATATCACAGAAACAGGACTGGATAACATTACCGATTGGGACTATGTTATTGAGAATAACTCGGACTATGAAACTTTAAAAAATAAAGTAGAAGAAATAATTAAAAAAATAAAAGAGGATTAAAAAAATCCTCTTTTTTAGTGTGATTGTGTATATGTAATTGTTAGACCATTCCTTCTTTTACAGCTTTAACTGCTGCCTGCACTCTGTCATTTACGCACATTTTTTGCAAAATAGAGCATACGTGAGCTTTTGCAGTATGGACACTTACGATAAGTTCTTTTGCAATTTCGGTATTACTTTTTCCCAACACAAGGTGTTTTAAAACTTCAAATTCTCTTTCTGTAAGCGGCACACGACCGTCAGTATTAGATTTGCTTGGTAAAAATCCTACATTGTCAATTTTGGGCAAAGAGTTTAATGCTGTTTGCGCAACCATAGGATCAATCCAGCATACACCTGTTGAAACATCTCTTACAACATCAGCAAGTTTTTTAGGATCAATATCTTTTAAGCAGTATGCGCTTGCGCCTGAGCTTAAAGCCGCAATTACTTCTTCTGATCTGTCGTGTGAAGTTAATGCAATAATTTTTGAATCAAACATCATTTCTTTGCATTTAATCATAGCTTCAATTCCGTTCATGCCGGGAAGTCCCAAATCCATAAGAATTACATCAGGCTTGTGTCTTTCAATAAGTTTAAGTCCTTCCAAAGCATCTTCCGCTTCTGCTACAACATCAATATCTTCATTTGAATTTAATGCGCAGCGCAGACCGACCCTTGTTAATTTAAAATCTTCTACAATAATTACACTAATAGTCTTTTGTGCTGTTGTTGAACTTTGTGTCATTGAAAACCCCGCCTTTCATAACGTAAATTGCTTCATTATTTTGTACTATAACCTTGTACACCTTTTATTAAATTATAGCGAAAATAAATATTCTATTACCTACGTGACTAATATATTGTAAAAATTACAATTAATAGAGCATGAATATTATTGTTTTGATTATGTTATAATGCTAGTACAAAAAAATTATAAAGGGAGTGAACCATGTTAGAATTTCTTTTCGGTAAAAAAAATCAGGAAGATTCAAAGGATATTAAACTTAATGAGATTTATTCAAATTTAAAAAAGGAATATTCTTTTGACAAAATTTCTGATGAAAGAAAAAAAGAGCTTTCGGATTTGATAGAAAAATACGGTTATCTTCCGTATCCTTATATTAAAGCTTTGGAAGAACTTACTCCCGAAGAAATTCTTTTCGGCTTGGAACTAAAGTGGATTGCAAACGGCATTTTTAAAGACGGCAAATTTTCATTTGATAATGAAAACATAAGCGTACTTGCAAGAAATAATGTTAAAGATTCATCCTGGATAAAAAAAGAAGGACACAATATCAAGCTTATTAACCTTGCAGGGTTAGGCAACGGAAATGTAACCAAGACACCTGGCAAATTTATTGATTGGCTCAGACAGCTTTTAATTCTTCCTACCGGAAATCTTGAAAATAATATTTTTAATACAACTATGTATATTATACCTTTCCACCCTAGAGAATTCGGATGTGCTTACCTTCCTAAAAGTTCGGAAGTAAGTGAAGCGCTGCTTGATAAAAATATTGAATCATTAACAGGGCTTGATGCAAAAGGACAGGTTAAAACTTTTATTACGCTTGCACAACTTGCAGGTCACCCTGTGATTTATGATATTCTTCCGCAGACAGGAAGATTTTCAAAAGCAGTTCTTGCCAACCCTGAAATAGCAAGATGGTTTGACATTAATATCTTGTCATCAGAACTTGATAAAAATATTGATAAAATAGCCAAAAATCTTCCTAAATCTATTGACGAAGAAGACATTGAGCTTGTTAAAAATATCTACAAAGAATCATTAAGCGGTAGTGCTGGAGATTTGAGCGCACATTACAAAAACATTTACGATACATTTGACAGCCTTATGGATGAAGCCAAAAAAGAGCTTTCAAATATTATGATGAAAAAAGAAAACCAGATTAAAATCCAAAAACGTGCAAGAGATATTATTGCAAAAATTCACGGATTTAAACCTAATCAAAAGTTAACCGAAGATGATATTGATAAACAAATTGATGCAATTCAAGAACTTATAAAAGAAGGTTTATGGCCTGCACCTGGCGGCGCATGGTGTTCTGCAGGCGTTCCGGTATACGATAAGATGAGCGAATGCGGCGGATATCCTACATTTAAACATTACGATTACAAAGGTGATGACGTAACGGGATTTGCAAATCTTGACTGCCAGACACCTTATTATTTCTGCTTTCTTGAAAACGGAAGTTTCAATGAACCTGTTATTGAATACTTTATAGATTATATGATTAACTTACAAAAAGAATATAATTTTGACGGATTTAGAGTTGACCATATTGACCATATTGTTGATAAGGTTTCTGAAAGCAACGGAAGACCTATAAGTTACAGAGCTCCGCGTGTTGTTTTGAACAAACTTAATAAAGCAATGAAAGCTAACATCCCATACTTTGGAACACTTGCCGAATATATGCTCTGGGATGATTTCTTGAAAGAGTACCACAAGGGAATGAGCTTTGACCTTTTATGGGGAAATGATATTGTTTCTCAGGCTGAAAAAACTCCTGAAAAGATTACTGAAGATAACCAGCACCTTGCAAATTATAACGTTAATTATAAAAAAGGCGAAAAACTTTCTATATTAAAAACTTATAATAATCAGGACGGCGAATTCAGATGCATAGATCAATATCCGGGACAGCTTGGTGAAAACGGAGCGTTATTTAAATGGTTTAAATATAAATTCTTACCCGGAGGTAAATTTGCACAACGTCCCATGCTATATGTAGACGGAGATGAAAGCTTTACACACAGGGGAATTGAAAGTGTTATCGGTGAAGAAATTTCTATGCCGAGAGAAAATCATTCTGACTTTTACAAAAAATTTAATGCCATTGACTTGTTTGTAAAATCTCAACCGATAATAACAGACGGCGAAGCTCAAATTATTTCTCAGGATGATGACGGTTTTGCAGCGTGGATAATTTCAAAAGAACCTCTCAAGACTTCTTTCTTAGTGGTTGTTAATTATAAATACGAAACCGAAAAAGTTTGCAAATGTGATGAAGACGGAAACAGCTATTCCGAAATTGTAAACGGTCAGCCTGTATATGATAAACACATACACCTTCCAGGAGATTATGAAATAGAAAAAGAACATTATATTGAAGGTAACGAATTTGTTTCAAAACCTATTGAATGCAATGATTCTACATTAAACTTTGACAAACTTGAACCTTGTGAATTCAGAGTTTATGAACTTAAAAAGGCTTAATTGTTTGCTATAAAATATATATTGGTTTAAGGTATAAATATGATTAAACAGCTGAGAATTAAAGATTACATTTTAATTGATGAATTAACCGCCAACTTTGATAACGGTTTAAATGTAATAACCGGTGAAACAGGTGCAGGTAAAAGTATTCTCATAAATGCCATTGATATAGCCTTTGCTCCGCGTGTGTCAAAAGAAGTTATCAAACATGATAAAGAAAAAGCTGTTGTTGAATTAGTAATAGAAAATACCAAGCATGATTTGACTTCTTTATTTGATGAAAACGGAATTGATTATCTCGGAAGTGAAATAGTATTAACAAAAGAAATTACTCCAAACGGAGTTAGAGCTAGAGTTAACGGAACTTTGGTTAATCAGGAGTTTATTAAACAGCTGAAAAACTATTTTTTGGATATTCATTCCCAGCACCAGACTTATGCATTTATGCAGCCTAAATACCATATTAATCTTTTAGATAATTATGCAAAAGAGTCTTATGGCAAAAGACTTGAAGAATACAAGGAAAAATTTAAAGAATATCGTCTTCTTCAAAGTCAGCTGGAAAATTTAAAAACAGCTTCCGATATGACTGAAAATCAACTTGAATTTTTAAAATTCCAAATTGATGAAATCGACAGTGCAAATATACAAAACCCGACAGAAGATGAAGATTTAAATAACGAGCTTGAGGTATTGGAAAATGCAGAAAAGCTTAAGGAATTAACAGGCAGTGCATATTGGGCAATCAATGGCGACGATGGCTCAATTATGGAAGCCTTAAGCAAGATTAAACAAAATGTATCTAAAGCATCATCTATGGACAAAAATCTTGAAGAAACAGAAACAGATTTAATTGATGCAATAGAAAGATTAAAAGATGCTGCAAGCGCATTAAGAGATTACAGCCAAAATTTGGATAATGACACCGAAAGATTAAATGAAATTCAGGAACGATTGTTCTTGCTCGATAAACTAAAAAGGAAATACGGCGGAACTCTTGAAGCTGTTATGGAAACCTTTGAAAACCTTTCAAAAGAACTTAACGCAATAGAATTCTCAACTCAAAATATTGATGAGCTTGAGGCTAAAATTACTCAAATGCAAAAAGAGCTCGAACATTCCGCAGGTGAGATTAGCGAATGCAGAAAAAATTATTCAAAAGTTTTATCCGTATTAATTGAAGAAAAACTGGAAAAACTTGAGCTTCCTAAAGCCAGATTCAACATTTCTGTTGAGCCGAAAGAACTAAGCTCTGATGGGGCCGACGAAGTTGAATTTCTAATTTCGACCAATGTTTCAGAGGATTTAAAACCTCTTGCAAAAGTAGCATCAGGCGGTGAAATTTCTCGTGTTATGCTTGCCATAAAATCCATTTTTGCACAAAGCGACGATATTAATACAGTTATTTTTGATGAAATTGATACAGGCATTTCAGGCAAGGCTTCTCAAAGCGTAGCTGATGAAATTGCCGAGCTTTCAAAATATCATCAGATTATTTTGATTACTCACCAGCCTATCATCGCATCAAGAGCTGATAAGCATTTCTATGTCAGAAAATCTCAAAGTGATGAAACAAAAGTTGAGGTTTATGTTTTAACGGGAGAAAACAGAGTTAAAGCTCTTGCAGAACTTGCAGGCGGCGAAATTAACGAACAATCCATAGAATTTGCAAAATCCTTAATTAATATATAAAAAAATCCCGCAGCAGGTGCGGGAGATAGTTGACATACGTGACTTTGTATAGAGGAGTTTAGATTGCTCTTTATCAGTCCTCAATAAAATCTCTGAAATGCTGTAATTCCTTTCTCTCTCTGATTTTTGATAATGCGGAATCTTCGAGCTGTCTGATACGCTCTTTTGAATAACCCATTATCTCTCCTAACTGTTCAAGCGTTTTAGGCATCTCGCCGTTTATGCCGAATCTGCAGGTAATAATCTGTTTTTCTCTGTCTGATAAAGTCGATAACAAATGCTCAACGCTTCCTTTTAAAGCATTGTTCTTGGTTTGTGTTTCTGGTGAGCGATATGATGTGTCTTCTATATAATCCCCGATATTTAAATCTTCAGTTACCGGAGTTTCAAGACTTATAGGCTCTTTTATAATAGACTTCTTTATCATTGAAAGCTGCTTGCAAGAGATTTCCAGTTTTTGTGCGACTTCATCATCTGTTGGTTCTCTGCCGAGTTCAAACGTCAGCATAGTATAACATTTTTTGTATTTTCTAATTTTGTCTGTCATGTGAACAGGAATTCTGATTGTTCTTGAATTGTTTGAAATAGCTCTTATAATTGTCTGTCTTATCCACCAGGTGGCATAAGTTGAAAATTTAAAGTTCTTTGAATAATCGAACTTTTCCGCAGCTTTAATAAGACCGAGCGAACCTTCTTGTACCAGGTCCATAAATAAAACACCTTGCCCGATATATTTCTTTGCAATACTTACAACAAGTCTTAAGTTTGCCTGAACAAGTTTTCGTTTTGCAATTTCAGCCTGAGAATCTTTTCCTTCTTTAATCTGCTTACCCAGAGCTTTTTCTTCTTTTGAATTTAAAAGTTTAACCTTGCCGATATCTTTTAAATACATTTGTAAAATATCATCATCATTTGATATTGAATTAAAAGTTTTCGGTTCATCTTCTTCCTCAACCTCAATATACTCAATCTCAGACGGATATGTACATTTCAAATCTTTGTATAAATCATCTTCTTTACACTTGATTACACTCATCTTATAAGTACCTCTCTCCTTCCGTACAGGTAATTCCACACCAGCTTCTGACATAAAATCAGAATACTTACTATTTTTGACGTAAATAAAGAAATTTTGTTTCAAAAACACTTTTTGTGTAAAATAAAAATATGGGAATAATAAATGAAAAAGATTTTATAGAAATAATTCCGTCATTATCAGAAAAAGCGTTTAAACCTGGTGAAAGAGCCGAGATTGATATTTTGGATTCGCATGATTTCAGATACGTTGAATCAGGAGAATTCAAAGCAAACCTGCATGTTCATACAAAATATTCAGACGGAACTGCTGAAGTTGAAGAACTTTTAAACTGCGGTGAAAAAATCGGCAAAAAATCAAACGGATTTATTCTTGCAATAACAGATCACGATACTGTTGAAGGTATTCAGGAAGCTTATGAAATTTATAATAAAAAATCTTTCCCGCATTTAGATTTATGTTTAGGTCTTGAAATTTCTACCGTAGGTGTTGATTTTCCCAACCAGAAAAAGCCTGTTCCAATTCACTTATTAGTATACGGTTTAAACCCTTACGATGAAAAGTTGATTGAATTTCTTAACGATAAACGCGACAAAAAATTAGCACTTGCAAAAGAAACAATTAATGAATTAAATAAATCTTTGCCTTATAATTTCAATCTTGAAGAAGCCGCTAAAGTTCATGGAATGGTCGCTAAAGGTCAGGATGAAGTTGCACATCCTATGAAAAAGTATACATCAGGCAAAATACTTTTAAGCCATTATTTTCCTAATGCTGATTTCAGTTATGAAAAGCCTGTTAAAGCATTTAAATATTTATTTAAATCCGGCGAGCCTTATCATAAAATTTATAAAAAGGCACTGGAAAAATATACAGGCTCTGAGTTACCTGATATACCGGATGAAATTGAAAAGCAAATTCAACAAGCAAGAGAAATTTATTTAAAGGCTCATCCGACTGTTGGTAACAAAATTGACGGTTTTGCATATTTTGATGAAACAGTTGAATTTATTACAACATTAGAATCAGGTGTAATGTCTGTTGCTCACCCTGCAAGAAGCAAAGCATACACGGATGAATTTTATACATATTTATTCGAGCACTTTAAACAATATGGCAAAGATAAAGCTTTATTCTATGAAGGATATTACCGGTCTTATGAGGGTGAATACCCTGTTAAATGGCTTGAAAAAATAGATGCGGCTGCTCAAAAATTTAATTTACTTAAAACAGGCGGCCTTGATTCGCATGGAAAAGATGTGATTACAAGATGTCCTTATTCTTAATAAAAAAAGAGGTTTCAATGATTAAAAAACTTTTAATAATATTAATATTATTCTTTGCTCCTTCAGTCTATGCCGACACAGGCTATGTCAGCCCTGAAACTTACGCTGTAAATGAAGCTGACCTTTTGGATTATATGGAAATTCCTTCCGCTCCAAAACCTGATATCGACAGCTTAAATTCAAACAAAATTTTTAATAAATCAAATAAAATTGAAAAAACTTCCAAAATAAAACCTCAGAAAGAAAAAAGGGTAAGAACTTCTAAAAAGCCTTATGAAGAACGTTTTGTGTATAAAGTCGCAAAATGGTGGACTGATCAGCGCTACAAACGCGAAGAACCTCATCATGGAGAAAAACACGAGATAAAAGTTAATTCCACATACAGACAGGAACAGCTGAAAAAACAACAGGCACAAGTTCAGTCCGAAGAAAATAACATTGAACCTTCTGACACAGATAACTCTAAAAAATCAAAACAAAAGAAAAATAAAAAAAGCAGAAAGAACAAAAATAACAATTAAGATATGTAACAATTTTTTATAAATTTCGATAAAGCGGTCAAAAACGCCCCCCCCCCGTTTTAATTAAAATATAGGAAAAAATGGAGAAATTATTATGACTTTAAATGTATCTGAAATTACCGGAATTAACAAAAAGAATATCAATTTTAAATCTGAAATTAAAGAAGAAGCAAAAGATAATCCCCCTGTAAAAGAAGAAGAAAAAAAATCTTTTTATGAAAGAAATAAAAAAGCATTAACTGCATTAGGAGTAATTGGTGTAGCTGCAATAGCATTAGGCACTCACCACTGTTTAAAAAACAGACACACCGAAAAATTATCGGAAGCAGCAGGTGATGCAGCAAGCGATGCCGCAGGAAAAGCTCAAGAAAAAGTCAATGATACTATGACTAAAAAAGCAACCGATAAATTAAAAGAATTTAAAGAAAAACTTGGTAACTTATCCGATAACGAAGATGCTACAGCTCATATAAAAAATATTTTAGCAGAAGAAAATCCAAAATTAAAAATGGAAGCTATCGAACACTTATTTTCATACTCTACAAATGGAAAACACATTAATGCCAATAACTGGGAAGAAATATTTAATACATTAATATCAATTAAACCTTCTGAAAATATTAAGTCAGACAGCATAACATCAAAAATAAATAAACTTTACGATTTTATGCTTGAAAAAGAAATAGCAAATCCTGAAACAATTGATAAAATTATAGCAAAAATACCTGATGCTCAAGATGAAGTTAAATTAAATATTGCACAAAAACTAATTGAAACTGCTTATTTAGGCGGCAAAAAATTTGAAACCCAATTATCAAATGAACAAATTAAAAAAATAATAAACTTATTAAACGGCATAAAACAAGAAAAATTTGATTATACACCCGGCGGTATAATAAGTTACAAAGGTTACAGCACTGCAGGATTAAAATATGAATATAACAGCAAATATTTTAAAGAGCAAAATTTAGATGAAAACTTTATAAAAGAAGTAAAAGATACATTAAACAACAGCACATTAACTGATGAATTAAAACTTCAATTAATGGACGACATACATTTCGCTAAATTCTGTGGTGCCGATAAAGAAAACACCAAAGAAGGAATTCAGCTTGCAAAAGAAATGCTTAATGCATTTGATGGTAATAAAGCTGAAAAATACAGTATGCCAAACTCTATTCTTTCAATTATAAAAGATAAATTTTCACTCGGCTGCAGATTATTCAGTCATGCCTCAACTTACGATGATTTTGACGTATTTACAACAGCCGAACAATTAAAAATAGTTAAAAATTTAAAAGAAATGTCTAAAAACGTAGAAATTAATACTTCTATTCTGGGAGGAAATTCTCATCACATTAACGGTTTATATTCAAGAGAACTTCATTTGAAAACTCAATTATTCTTTGAAAAAGCTACTTTTGACACTCCTGCAGATGAATATGTAAGATTTACCGATGATATATTAAACGGATTTGCAGAAGCAAAAGAAAAATTTATTAGAGGAAATAATATATTTGATGGTCTTGAAGAAGAGCTTCTTAAAACATACTTTGAAACATTTAGGACACAAACCTATTTTGACTTAAGCATAAAACTGTCTAAAGCAAACTATTTAAAGGATGCTCAAGAAATTGAAAAAATTAACAAAATTACTGATAATATTGAAGCATTTGCCAATAAACATTTCAATGTTGGCGGAAATAAATATAATAATTCCGGCAATGCAAACGGAAGCAAATTTAATTTTGATGACTTTGTCAGCGACAAAACAACAGAGGCTAAGTCCAAAATAAAAGAACTTTTGAATAAAGACGACGAACTTAAGGATTTTACCGCTAAACTTGATGATGAAAATCTTGATGCAAATACTCTTAAAAATATTAAGAGAAAATTCGCAGTTAAGTATCACCCTGATAAAGCTAAAGATGATGCACAAAGAGCTGAATATATAAGAATATTCCAGGATGTGTACAGCTCATTTGAAATTTTGGAAAAATCGTTAAATAAATAATTATTTAATATATTTCTTTAAATCTTTTTCTTCCTCGAAAGTTACTCTGCCAGGTGCATATTTTATTTCGCCGTTCTCATTGATTACTACATAGAAATAACCAAAAGTACCGTCCTGATTTTTATTTCCCAATGCGGTTCTGAGATTATTCATGTCAATGTATTTAACATTGCTAAGGTCATAATCCGATTTTCGATCCTCCAATGCAAGAGAACCGTCATAGTTAAGCAGCACAAATCTGATATTTGCCTTTTTTAATTCTTTAGAAGTTATTTTGGAAGTGTCACCGTCTGACTCAAGGGCTTTTAAAGAAGCAAATAAGTCACTGCGTTCATCACCTGTTCCTAAAATATTATCAACAGTCCATTCATTATTTTTGCTGTCTTTTACCAAAACATAACTTTTATTATTTACATTAACAATATAAGGATCAATAAAATTTCCGATTAAACCAGCTCTTGCTGTCCTTATTGAAGGTGTTGCAAGAATATTTAATCTACCCGTTGCAAGAGATGCTCCATAGAGCATGGATTGCAAAAACATTGAATCCTCAAAACTGCTTGCCGCGGGAGAACTTTTTGCGGTAACAGAATATTTCATATTTGCATTTGAATATACCTGATCAGGACCAAGATTAGAATAAGTGTAATTACCTGCTGCAATAACAGGTAAGCCTGTCAGAATAAACGATAAAAAAATAATTCTTTTTTTCATATAAATACCTCTACAACATTATAACGAAATAAAAAATAAAAAGTTCAAAAAAAAAATAAAAAAGATGGTTGACAGAGAATTTTTTTTTAGTTATGATTAATTCTGCTGAGGGCGTTTAGCTCAGTTGGTAGAGCGCCTCCCTTACAAGGAGGATGTCAGAAGTTCGAGTCTTCTAACGCCCAAATAAAAGGAATAACGAAAGTTGTTCCTTTTTTTTATTATCTTTTTGCTAATGCTCATTTTTAATTAATTCAGGTAATTTATATGCATTTGTAATAACTTATAATGTCTTCGATAAGTTATGACTACGCCAGTTAAAAATATTGATATTGCAAATATATTTGACAGATTAGCAGATTTGCTCGAGCTTGAAGGGGAAAATCCTTTCAGAGTAAGAGCTTATCGGAATGCTGCGGCCACGGTCGAAAATCTTCCTCAAAATCTTGAAGAAATGGTTAAAAAAGGTGATGACTTAACCAGTCTGCCTGCAATCGGAAACGATTTGGCACAAAAAATAAATGATATAGTTAACCATAAAGAAATAGATCTTTTAAAAAGACTTGAAGAAAAAAATCCGATAGATTTTGAAGAATTAAACCGTATTCAGGGTCTAGGTCCCAGAAGAATTAAAAAACTATACGAGATTTTAAATGTTCAAAATATTGACGACCTTTATCATGCTGCTGAAGAACAGAAAATAAGAAACCTGCCGGGATTTAGTAAAAAAATTGAAGAACATATTTTAGAAGAAATTAAAAAGATTAAAGAAAAATATAACCGCATGAAAATTTCTACTGCAGAACAAAATGCGCTTCCGATAGTTGAATATTTGCGAGAGAACAGAAGTATTCAGGATATAGAAATAGCAGGAAGTTATCGCAGACGCAAAGAAACAATAGGAGATTTAGATATTCTTGTAACCTGCGAAGACAGCATATCTGTAATGACACACTTTGTGAATTACTTTGATATTGATGAAGTTCTTTCGAAAGGAGATACACGCTCAAGCATAATTTTAAAATCAGGAATACAGGTTGACCTGCGCGTTTTGCCGCAAAAAAGTTACGGTGCTGCAATGCTTTATTTTACAGGTTCAAAAGCTCATAATATTGTTATCAGAAAACTTGCCAAACAAAAAGATTGGAAAGTTAATGAATACGGACTTTTCAGTAACGATGATTTTCTTGCGGGAGAAACAGAAAAAGGTATTTATAACAAACTCGGACTACCGTATATTGAGCCTGAATTGCGTGAAAACAGAGGGGAATTTGAAGCTGCCGAAAGTGGAAACTTGCCTGAATTAATAAAATTAAGCGATATAAAAGGCGATTTACATACGCACACTAATCTCACTGACGGCAAAAATACACTTGAAGAAATGGCGGAAGCCGCGCAAAAACTCGGGTACAAATATATAGCAAATACAGATCATTCAAAAAGGGTTACCGTTGCGGGAGGGCTGGATGAAATACAGGTTTTTGAAAATATTAAAAGAACAGACAAGCTTAATGAAAATTTTAAAGATTTCACAATCTTAAAAGGCATTGAAGTAGACATCCTTGAAGACGGTTCACTTGATTTGTCTGATAAAGTTTTAAAAGAACTTGATATTGTTGTCGGGGCAATACATTACAAATTTAATCTTTCAAGAGAAGAACAAACAGAACGCATCCTGAGAGCGATGGATAATCCTTATCTTAATATCCTTGCCCATCCCACAGGAAGACTTATTAACGAAAGAGAACCTTATGACATTGACCTTGAGAAAATAATGCAAAAGGCTAAAGAAAATAATTGTATCTTAGAAATAAATTCACAGCCGTCAAGGTTAGATTTAAATGACTTAAACAGCAGAAAAGCTAAAGAAATGGGTGTAAAACTGGTCATTTCAACTGATGCACACAGCACAACGCAGTATGATTTTATGCGATTTGGAATAGGTCAGGCACGCAGAGGATGGATAGAGAAACATAACGTAATTAATACAAGAAATATTAATCAATTAAAAAAAATAATTAAAAGAAATTAACTAACGCATAAAAAATAACATTTGCTTAATTTTCATTTTTACTTTAAAGTCAAAGAATGAATGAAAATGATGAAATAGTTGTATATATAGAAAAAATGTCCAATCTTGGAACTGGTATTGCTAAAGTAGACGGTCAGGTAGTTTTTGTAGAAAATGCCTGCCCCGAAGATGAAGTTAAAGTAAAAATCACTAAAGTAAATAAAAATTATGCTACTGCAAAAACCATAGAAGTAATAACACCTTCACCTCACAGAGTTGAACCTTTTTGTGCAATGCAAAAAGTGTGCGGCGCCTGCCAGCTTCAATTTATTGATTACGAATACCAATTACAATTAAAGAAGCAAATTGTTGAAGATGCAATGAAAAATATAGGCGGAATTGATACACCTGTAAATTTTCCTGTAGCAAGTCCGCAAATAAAAGAATACAGACATAAAATTCAATACCCCGTATCACAAACAAAGGTTTCAGGACGAATTCTTGCAGGTTATTTTAAGCCTCAAAGCCACGAAATTGTCAATATAAAACATTGTCCAATTCAGCCGAAAATTTGTGATGATATTATTGAATTCATCAGAAATAAAGCTTTTGATTACGGAATTTCGGGCTTCGACGAGAAGAAACATTCAGGCGATTTACGCCACGTTGTGATAAGAAGTTCTGAAGCAACAGGTAAGTGCCTTGTAACTTTGGTAGTAAACTCTACAAAAACTTTTGAAAGGCTTAATGACTTTGCTCAATCAATTTTTGATGAATTTAAAGAAGTTATAGGTGTCTGCGTAAACTTTAATTCAAAAAAAACAAATGTGATTTTAGGTGATAAAACAGAATGTATTTGCGGAAAAGATTTTGTTAAAGAAAGAATTTTGGATAAAACTTTCAGAATCGGAGCTAACACATTCTTTCAGGTAAACCCCAAAAGTGCCGAAAATATTTTTAAGTACGTTAAAGACTATCTCCAAAAGAATTTCGAAAACCCCACAGTACTTGATGCCTATGCAGGTGTAACTTCTTTTGGAATAAGTGTATGCGATTGCTGCAAGCAGGTTGTCAGTGTAGAGGAAAATAAAGAAGCCGTAAATTTTGCATCAGAAATTATTAAATTAAATAATATTGAAAATGTAGAAATTCATAATATGGATGCGGCAAAATTCTTCCAAAAAACTAAACGTAAATTCGACGCTATAATCCTTGATCCGCCGAGAAAAGGCTGTTCAAAAGAAAGCTTAGATGAGGCATACCGCCTTTCAAAGGGTAAAATAATTTATGTAAGCTGTAATCCTGCAACGCTTGCACGGGATTTAAAATACCTCAAAGAAAAAGGATGCACAATAGAAAGCATTCAGCCTTTTGATATGTTTTGCCATACCTATCATATAGAAAATGTTGTTATAATTAATCGACAGGACTATACAAATCTATAACTTTACGCAACTTTTGTTCCACAGCATCAAGATTTTCATATGTTTTGGTTTGTTTAAAGCTTGGTTTAGAACGCTTACTTGGCGGTTGGGCATTAAATTTACCAAGAAATAACGTTTTTAATGATTTAAACAGCTTATCAACGGTATCAACACTTTCCTGTGTAAAAGTAATTTGTTCTGACTTATTAGCTCCTGATACATCACGGTGCTTTGCTTCTGTATAAAGCGCTCTTGTTAATTTATGATATTCTTTTTTAATAGCTTTGATAATTTCTTTAGCACCATCGTCTTTTACAAATGTATCATATTTTCTGAAATTTTCATAAACAAGTTCATGCTCTTTGTTTTTTGTTGCCAAATAATTAGGTCCCGGCAAAATTAACAACTCATAAAGATTTCCATTTTTCTCAAAACGCATCTGAACATCTTCATACCCTGAACGAACAGCATTATCACCAAATCTGACATCAATATCGTCTACCATTTTTGGAACACCGTTTTTATCAAGTATAATGTTTCCTTTAGAGTCTTCTGCAAAAGTTTTTGCTATCTTGTACCCTTTCTTTTGCATTTCTTTGACAATTTTGACATAATTTTTATCCGCTTCAGGAATAAACATAGTTGCTCTAACGCCATCCCTGATTACACCTGAATAACCGCGTTCAGAATATTGTTCTGTTCTTTTTCCTAATTTATCCAAAATTGATGGGAGCTCTTTTGTATTAGTAGTATTTAATTCTCTATAAAAAGAAGCTTCAGGTATCAGTTGCGCTACCCGCTCTAAATCATCCATATATTTTTCAGCTAAGATTCTATTTTGAGATACTAAAAAATCACCTAAACGAGTTTTTGTATCAACCTTTTTACCTTCTGCTTTTCTTTGTGCAGTCGAGGTTTTAGCATTACTTCGTACAAGTACATCGCTTTCTGGAGAACGCTCAAGCTTAGATGATGCCCCCCCCCCGATTCTTTTTCTTGCTTTTTTAACAGCATTTGTAATACCGTTGGCAATATTTTCTACCTTTGGTTTCATAGGAGGCACTCTTTTATTCAGTCTATCTATTGCTTTAAGTCTGGTCATACGTCACAACTCCACACATTTATATAAAAACAGGTTATCACTAAATATTGCCTAATCGGTATAAATTATTACAAAAATGATACATGTGCGATTATAAAGTATAAATTAAATTTTGTCAAAAAAATATGTTTGTATTAAAATGTAATGGTAAAGTATAATTAAGTAATAGCATTAAATAAGGAGGTTTGCTAATTATGCCAGGAAAAACTATAACAGTTGACGGCAACTACGCTGCAGCGCATATTGCGTATGCATTAAGCGAGGTTTCCGCAATTTATCCAATCACTCCTTCATCTACAATGGGTGAATGGGTTGACGAATGGGCTTCACAACACAAAAAAAATATCTGGGGTGAAGAAGTAAGAGTTGCTGAAATGCAATCTGAAGCAGGTGCAGCAGGTGCTGTGCACGGTTCTCTTGCAGCAGGTTCTTTAACTTCTACATACACTGCTTCACAAGGTTTATTACTGATGATTCCTGTTATGCACAAAGTTGCAGGGGAAATGCTGCCACACGTAATTCACGTATCAGCAAGAGCATTGGCTGCTCAATCATTAGCAATTTTCGGCGACCACTCAGACGTAATGGGATGCCGCAACACAGGTTATGCAATGTTAGCTGCTAACTCTGTTCAAGAAGAAATGGATTTAGCTTTAGTTGCACACCTTGCAACTTACAAATCTAAAGTTCCGTTCTTGCAATTCTTTGACGGCTTCAGAACTTCTCACGAAGTACACAAAATTGAAGAAATTTCTTATGAAGATATTGCTAAATTAGTAGAACCTAAATATATTGAAGAATTCAGAAAAAGAGCATTAAGGCCTGAAGCTCCTGTTTGTAAAGTCGGCGCACAAAATACCGATGTTTACTTCCAAGGACGTGAAACAGTTAACAAATACTATGATGCTGTTCCTGATATTGTTCAAGAATATATGGATAAAGTTGCTAAAGTTACAGGAAGACAATACCATCCATTTGATTACGTAGGTGCTCCTGATGCAACTGACGTAATCGTAGCTATCGGTTCAGGATGCGAAACTATTGAAGAAACTATCGAATACTTGAACGCTAAACGCGGAACTAAATACGGTTTGGTTAAAGTTAGATTATACAGACCGTTTGACGTTAAACGCTTCAACGAAGCTTTACCTTCATCAGTTAAACGTATCACTGTTCTTGACAGAACTAAAGAACCGGGTGCTATCGGTGAACCTTTATATCTTGATGTAGTTGCAGCTTTAGAAAACAAAGACATCAGAGTAATCGGCGGACGTTACGGTTTATCTTCTAAAGAATTTACACCGTCAATGGTATTTGCTATTTACAAACACGCTGAAAACAATGGTTTCCACGGTTTCACAGTAGGTATTGAAGATGATGTAACTCACAAATCATTAAAAGTTGAAGAACACATCGTTACAGAACCTGAAGGAACTACAAACTGTATGTTCTGGGGACTTGGTTCTGACGGTACCGTTGGTGCTAACAAAAACTCAATTAAAATCATCGGTCAATATACAAACAAAGATGCTCAAGCATACTTTGCTTATGACTCTAAAAAATCATTCGGCGTTACAGTTTCTCACTTGAGATTCGGAGACCAGCCTATTAAATCTACATACCTTATTACAGCTCCTGACTTTGTATCTTGTTCAACTCATGCATACATCGGCAGATATGACTTGTTAAGAGGTATTAAAGAAGGCGGTACTTTCTTGCTTAACAGCCCTTGGTGCAAAGAAGAAGCATTCTCACACCTTACAAGAGAAATGCAGGAAACTATAATCAACAAGAAAATCAAATTCTACAACATTGATGCTGAATCTCTTATTGAAAAACAACCGGGATTACGCGGTAAAGGTGCAAACACAGTTATGATGGTTGCATACTTTAAAGTTTCAGGAATCATTCCTTTTGAACAAGCTTTAGAAGGTATGAGAGAAATGACTAAGAAAACATTCAAGAAAAAAGGCGACGATGTTGTTAATATGAACTTAGCATTAATCGATGCAGCTGTCGATGCTTGTGAAGAAGTTGAAATACCTGCTTCTTTAGACGGTGTTTGCGCTGCTGAAGATGTTAAATTAATCTCTGATGATGCAAGTGATTTTGCTAAGAAAATCATTGAACCTTCAATGAGACAAAAAGGTGATGACATTCCTGTTTCAGCTATGTCAAATGACGGTGTTATTCCAACAGGCACAGCTTGCCTGGAAAAACGCGGTATTGCACCACGTGTTCCTCACTGGAACCCTGAAAACTGTATTCAATGCGGTATCTGTGCTTCAGCTTGTCCGCACGCAGCTATCAGAACTAAATTAATCGAAAAAGATAATATGAAAGATGCTCCTGAATCATTCAAAACAATTGACGCAAGACCTGCTGATAACGGTGAACAATTCAGAGTTCAAGTATATTGTCAAGATTGTACAGGATGCGGTGTTTGTATTGACCAATGTCCTGCAAACAAAAACCCTGAAAAACAAGCTTTAACTTGGTCAACAATTGAAAAAGAAGTTGAAGTTTGTGAATTGGTTAACGAAAAATTCTTTGATGAATTACCTGATAACGTAATGGGCAAAAACACTACTAAAACAATTAAAGGTGCAATGCTTAGAAAACCGTTATTTGAATTCTCAGGAGCTTGCGCAGGATGCGGAGAAACACCTTATGTTAAATTGGTATCTCAATTGTTTGGTGAAAACGTAATCGTAGCTAACGCAACAGGATGTTCTTCAATTTACTCAGGTACATTCCCGACTATTCCTTATACAACTAACAAGGATGGCAGAGGTCCGGCTTGGGCAAACTCATTATTTGAAGATAACGCTGAATTCGGTTTTGGTATGAGATTAGCTGTTGATTCAAACAGAACTTTATTGAGATCTTATGCACAAAAAGTTATCGAAAATGATAAAACTCCTGCTGATATTAGAGAAGCATTAACAGCAGCTTTAACTCATTGGGATAACTCAAAAACTGATGAAGCTGTTGCGGCTCAAGATAAAGTAAAAGAAGTTCTTGCTAAATACGCAGATGTTGATTGTCCTGATTTAGCTAAAGTAAGAGAACTTCAAGACTACTTCACTGATAAATCAATCTGGATTATCGGTGGTGACGGATGGGCTAACGATATCGGCTACGGCGGTATTGACCACGTATTGGCTCAAAACCAAAATGTTAACATCCTTGTTCTTGATACCGAAGTTTACTCTAACACAGGCGGTCAAGCTTCTAAATCAACACCAACAGGTGCTGTTGCGAAGTTTGCTACCGGCGGTAAGAAAACTTACAAGAAAAACATGGGCTTAATGAGTATGTCTTATGGTTATGTTTACGTTGCATCAGTAGCATTGGGTGCTGACAGAGGTCAAACTCTTAAAGCGTTCCAAGAAGCTGAAGCATACGATGGACCATCAATCATATTTGCATACGCTCCATGTATCGCTCACGGTATCGATATGAGCAAAACTCAAACAGAACAAAAACGTGCTGTTGAAGCAGGATACTTCCCATTATACAGATACAACCCTGCTAATGAAGTTCCGTTCACTTGGGATGCTAAAGACCCTAAAGGAAGCTACCAAGACTTCATCAGAAGCGAAGGACGTTATAAGCAATTGCTTAAAACAAATCCTGAAGCTGCTGAAGCACTTTACAACCAAGCTGAAGAAGATGCAGCAAAACGTATGGCTGTATACAAAGCAGTCGGCGAATTGATGAAATAATTCAATCATCATATAGAAAAACGGAGCCAGCAATGACTCCGTTTTTTTTAATTTATGAAAGCTTCTTTTGATATTTCTTTATTATATTTATAATATCGGAGGAATATCTGTCAAAAATTTTATTTACACTTTCCTGTTCATTTTCTCTGATAGGATGTTTATCGGCTCTATGATTGTTATAAGCAAATATATTTCCTTTTAGCGATGATGCTTTATTATCAGAAGATATGACATCAAATTTTGAAATTCTTTTAGAATCATCAAATTCAAAATGACATAAATCAAGCCTTGTTCCGTCAGGAGCTTTAAATTTTTTAGGTTTTACTGTCATTGATTTTAATTTATCAAATTGAATAACAGCCTGTGGAATAGGTTCTGCAATATCTGAAACATTTAAACTTCCGCTTTGAGTTTTCAAAGTCTTTTGCTGCGCTTTAAGCATTTTTGCAACGCCTGTAAAAAATTCCTGTAATTTATCCAGAAGCGGCAAGTGTTTATTTTCAACAGGCTTTACATATCTGCTTATTACATCTTTGCCTTGAAAAGAGGGAGGTACTATATT
>ULJM01008594.1_pt1 | contig 27283 bp, 26 predicted proteins | sample 1950871 | NCBI WGS metagenome assembly ULJM01 (sample SAMEA4835471, study PRJEB28245) | human gut metagenome | biome: gut microbiome; material: fecal sample | place: Denmark | collected 2008 | reverse complement strand
GCAGAGGCGGCGATGTTTATCTTGTCGCTGATGAAAATATGTCTACATTAATGGACTTTAAACACAAATCTGTTTTCAAAGCAGAAGCCGGTGAAAACGGAGGAATTAAAAATATGCACGGACGTTGTGCTAAAGATTTGTTTATAAAAGTTCCGGTAGGAACTGTCGTGAAAGATATTAAAAACGGTAATATTATTGCTGATTTGACAGAACATGAACAAAAAGTTCTTGTTGCAAAAGGCGGCAGGGGCGGTCGCGGCAACGCAAGATTTGCTACTGCTCAAAAAAGAGCTCCTCAATTCTGTGAACCGGGTGAACCTCCAATTGAACGCGAACTGTTTTTGGAACTGAAACTTATTGCTGATGTAGGGCTTTTGGGTATGCCTAATGCGGGAAAATCAACTTTGATAAGCAGAATTAGCTCTGCAAAACCTAAAATCGCAGATTATCCTTTTACTACACTTATTCCAAACTTAGGTGTTGTCAAAAAACGTTCGGGTGATGGTTACGTTGTAGCTGATATTCCGGGCTTAATCGAAGGAGCATCAGAGGGGGTCGGACTCGGACATGACTTCTTAAGACACGTTGAAAGATGCAGATTCCTTGTTCATTTAATTGATTCAACAGAAGAAAATCCGTTCGATAATTATGAAAAAATTAATTTAGAACTGCAAAAACATTCAGAGCATCTTGCTAATCTTTATCAAATTATTGCACTTAACAAGATTGATGCGATTGATGAAGACAAAAAATCAGAATTATTGGAGCAGTTCAAGAAAGTTTCTGGTAATGTGTTTATGATATCTGCTGTTACAGGCGAAAACCTTGATAAGCTGACAGATTTTATGGGTGAAAAAGTAGATGAAATTCCTAAATCTGAAACAGAAGTTGTTGTTGAAGAAGACATAAATGCATATAACAATGATGACAGCAGTTATGAAATATTTAAAGTTGCAAAAGATACTTTTATTGTTCAGGGTGGAAAAATTTCAAGACTTGCAGGTGTGACTGATGAAAGAAATGCAGAACAAGTAATTCGTCTGCAAAATATTTTGAAAGCTATGGGCGTATTTGACGAGCTATCTAAAAAAGGCATAAAAGACGGGGATACTATTATAATTGGACATTTGGAATTTGCTTATTATTCTGATGAAATTTATGGATAATGTGTAGCAAAAAATATTTTGTTCGGGTTTTATATGAGCATGCGAATAACCGGTATTAGAAATATAACTTTTCAAAGCAATGATATTAAGTCAGAAGCTCAAAAAGCTAACAGCAAAACTTCTAAAGCAGCAAATACTGTTTTGGGCTTAACAACTGCGGCAGGTCTTTGCAGTGCAGCTTATTTTGTAATGCGTAAACCTGCAAATGTAAAGCGTGCTGAAGATGCTCAAAAATTGATGAACAAAACTTTAGCAGCTGTAAAAAGTGATATAGAACAGTTGTCTGAAAAGATTGTAAAGCCTATGGCTCAAGGCAATGTCAGTGTAAGATATACAAGCAAAGCTGAAAATTCAAATTTTTTAAGCGATAATCTTATTTTTAATCAGGATGGCGAACTTTATAAAAGGATTTACACATATATTGACGAAGCAAGCGGGGATAAGGTTATAAAGATTTATCAATGTAAAAATCCTAAAGCTTTGTATGCTAAAGTTTCCGAACTTCCAGAAGACTTACTTGAAAAAACAATTACAATTAACAGAACACCTATGAAGGATTTTGATGCATATCAAAACGGCGGATTTGAAGAACTAACGTATATTACAAGTTCTGATGGCAAGGTCAAAACTCTGCAAAAATTCTTTAATAAAAATAATAAGCTTCATGAAATGACTGTATACAATGAAAGAAATTCAGAGCTTAAAGAGGTTGTCAGATATGATTATGCATATAATCCTGACGGCAATCTTGCAGGGTATGCGCGTGAAGATATCACTCAAGGAAAAGAATATGTTCCTATGTCTGTAAAAATGTATGACGGCTCAACTGTTGAAGCTAAATACGTTGACGATTTGTATACACCTGATTCAAAATTTAATCCTGATAATTTTTAAACTTGCATTTTGCTCTTTTATCATATAAAATAAGTCTATGAAATGTTATAAAGCAAAGTGGATTTTGACTTCTGCGGATGAAGTTTTGAGGGATATGGCAATTGTTGTCGATGAGGGCAAAATTATTGATATTATCCCTAATTCTGATGTGAATTTTGATGAAAAATTTATCAAAGATTTAGGTAATGCTGTGATTACTCCAGGATTTATTGATTTGCTGACACAGTATCAATATACTGATATCGGAATTGTTAAACCACAAAGCTTAAAAAATAAAATTAAACGATTTTTTAAATTGTTTTCTTTAAAATACAATTTTGCAGGCGTAAGTCAGGAAAATTATTCGCGCAAATGGGCAAGTATTCTGACTGACTATTTCACGCTTGACAGAAATGAAAAAGAACAATCTTTTAAAAACGGTGTTATTGAATCTGTAAAAGCAGGAACTACTTGTTTTGCTCAGGTTTCAAAAGAGTATAAGTATTTTGAAATTATTAACAAGCTTCCTGTTAAAAATTATCTTTTCTTTGAAGTTTTTGCTGACAGCAAAAATAAGAGTAAAAAGAAATTTAAGGTTTTACGCAGCAAAATTGAAGAATTAATATTGCATAAAGGTGAAAACACCCATATTGGAGTTATGCTTAATTCGATTTCAGGTGTTCACAGAAAATCTTGGGCTTTATTCTCAAAATACTGTCGTAAGCACAATATGCTTATGATGACACGCTTTGCTGAATCGCAAGATGAAATTGATTGGCTTGAACACGGATTTTCTGATATTGATTTGCTTCATAAATTTATGGGTATGAGAAAGATTTCTCCTTATGCTAAAGAACTTTCACCTGTACAATATTTGGATAATCTTAAAGTTTTATCTAAAAAAGTAATTGTGGCAAATGCAAATTACGCTGATGATTTGGAAAAGCTTTCGGATACAGGTGTTAAATACGTTTATCAACCTTATTACAGCAAAGAAATATGTAATAAAAAACTTGATTTCAATACAATATTAAAATATTTTCCGAAAAATTTCGGTTTCTCAAGTCAGAGTTTCAGTAAAAATAAAGATTTCAATCTTCTCTCTGAAGCAGCAGCTGCAAATGTTGATAAGGTTTTAGATACTCATGAGCTTGTTAAATATCTTACAATCTATCCTGCTAAAATTTTAAGGCTTGATAATACAACAGGTTCTATTGAAGTTGGCAAGGATGCGGATTTTAATGTCTTCAAACTCTTTGATGGAGAAGATTATAACGCAATATTAGAACATACAACTCCGTTTGCAACATATTCAAGAGGCAAAAAACTTGTAAAAGACGGAAAATTGAGGTTTAGTTTATGACAATAATAAATGAGAGATTTACCGTTAATACGCAAGGTTTTACCGATATAATCGATATTACTCAAAAGGTTAAACACGCTGTTTACAATCATTCGCTTCAAAATGCGCAGGTTAATGTATATGTTGCAGGAAGTACGGTTTCAATTACAAATATTGAGTTTGAACCGGGTTTGCTTGTTGATTTACCTGAGGCATTTGAAAAAATTGCTCCTGTTGAAGCTGACTATCACCACGATGATACCTGGCACGACGGAAACGGATATGCTCATATAAGAGCATCAATAGTCGGTAATTCAACAATGGTTCCCTTAATAGACGGAGCTCTGCAATTAGGACAGTGGCAGCAAATAGTTTTAATCGATTTTGATAACAAAGCAAGAACCAGAACTGTTTATATTCAAATAGTATATTAACAACAGAAAGGAAGCAACCAGCTTAGCCGCTGGACCCGCAACAATGGGTTATTTATAAACATTATAAAAAAGAAAGGAAGTAATTTATGAGAAAATTAAGTAAAGAAGCAGTTACGTTCATTGAAAAAGTCTTGACAGAGCTCCAATGTGGCTACGCACGTAGTGTCGGGGGGGGGGCAGACTTTTAAGCTCCAACCTTAAGGGATTTACATTAGCAGAGGTTTTGATAACCTTAGGTATTATCGGCGTTGTTGCAGCGTTAACTATCCCCAATTTGGTAGCTAATTATAAAGCTCATCAATTAAGAACTGCATTTTTTAAAGGTTATTCCATGTTAACACAGGCATTTGAGCAATACCACAAAGATACAGCTTGCTTTACGACAGATTGTTTGCCAACCTCTTTTTACAAGTATATGCGTCCGTATTTTAAAATAGCAAAATACTGTCAGGTTGATAACAACTTGAATGACAAGGATTGTTTTAAACGTATTACAACTGATGCTTCTTATAAGAATTTTTCTAAAACATTAACAGGTATAGGAACATCTATGTTTGATGACGGGCAATTTGTTACTGTTGACGGTATGCTGGTTACATTTGAGCAGCAGGCTTTGGGTAACAGGAATGTATTTATTGGATTAGATACAACAGGAAGGCAAAAAGGGCCTAATGTATTAGGGCAGGATTTATTCTTGTTTCAGATAGTAAATAAAGGCGATAGAGGGTTTTTGCTTCCGGTAGGTGCTGAAGGTACTGCATATACCGGTGATAATTATTGTTCACTTACTTCTCATGATACTATGAACGGTTACGCCTGCGCAGCAAAAGCTCTTGCAGAAAAGGATTTCTTTAAGAAGCTGAAATAAATCAGCTATTGAATTCCAATTATGTTTTTGTTAAAATCTTCCCATAGTAACCGAAATATAAAGAGGGAAAATTATGACACAGAGAGTATTATTATGTATTATGGATGGTTGGGGAATAAGTACAAACCACCCCGAAGCTGATGCAACAAAATTAGCTGATCCTGTTCATGTTAATGAATTGGAAAAAGACTATCCGTCAATTTCTATACACGCAGACGGTGAATATGTAGGTCTACCTGAAGGACAAATGGGAAACAGTGAAGTAGGACACTTAAATTTAGGTGCAGGAAGGATTGTTTATCAGGACCTTTCAAAAATTAACCGTGCCATTAAAGACGGTTCTTTCTTTAAAAATGAACGTTTTATGATGGCTATTAATCATGCTAAAGATTGTGATTCGGCATTGCATATTTACGGTCTTGTTTCCACAGGCGGCGTGCACTCATCTCTTGAACACTTAAAAGCTCTTATCAAAATGGCTGCTGATAACGGTTTAAAGAAAGTTTATGTTCACGCATTTTTAGACGGTCGTGATACTCCTCCTCAAAGTGCCTGCATATATTTAGAAGAAATTGAAGCTGAATTGAAAAAATACAATCTTCCTCCAATTGCAACTGTTATCGGAAGATATTATATTATGGATCGTGATAACAGATGGGAAAGAGTTGAAAAAGGATATAACGCGTTGCTTTTAGGCGAAGGCGAAAAAGCTTCATCAGCTTGCGAAGGTGTGAAAGCATCTTATGCAAGAGGTGAAAACGATGAATTTGTTCTTCCAACTGTAATCGGCGGCGAAGAATCAAGAATTCATGATAACGATTCAATAATATTTTTCAATTACAGACCTGACAGAGCTCGTGAAATTTCTAAAGCTATTAATTTTGAAGACTTTGACGGTTTTGAAAGAAAAAAAGTCCTTAAAAATATATGTTATGTGACAATGACAAGCTATAATGAAGATTTTACATTCCCTGTTGCGTTCCCTAAAGAACACATGGTAAATATTCTGGGTGATGTTTTGGAAGCTAACGGTGTAAAACAATTCAGAACAGCTGAAACAGAAAAATATGCTCACGTAACTTTCTTCTTTAACGGTGGAATTGATGAACCTCAGCCTCACGAAAAAAGAGTTTTGGTTCCTTCTCCTAAAGTTGCAACTTATGATATGCAGCCTGAAATGAGCGCACCTGAAGTTTGCGAAAATGTTTTAAATGCAGTAAAAAATCCTGAATACGGCTTTATTTTGGTTAACTTCGCAAACCCTGATATGGTAGGTCATACAGGTGTTATAGAAGCAGCAGTTAAGGCTTGCCATGTAGTTGATGAATGCGTAGGTAAAATTGCTGATGCGTGTAAGGAAAATGATGTTATTATGCTTCTGACAGCTGATCACGGCAACTCTGAAGTTATGGTAAACGCTGAAACCGGAAAGCCGCAAACTGCGCATACAACGAACAAAGTGCCTTTTGTTTTAATTAATGCTCCAAAAAATATTCAGTTAAAAGAAGACGGGGCGTTATGCAATATAGCACCGACTGTTCTTCAATTAATGAATATTGCTAAGCCTGCTGAAATGGATTGCGATTCATTAATTAAATAAAATTTACGATGCCGTATTTACTGCGGCATCTTTTTTAATGTAGAATGTATATAGAGTATAGACTGGGATAAATATGACGGAAAACAAAACTTTAGATATTGACTTTTCATTTAAAAAGAACAATGTGGATGAATTATTTTTTAATTTATCTGAAAATCCTGACGGGTTTAAAAATAAAGACTTCCGTTATACTTTGAGCTTAATTTACCAAATCGTTGAAGACGAATTTGAAGGAGTGTTTCTCAGCCCGAATTCTCCTGCCAGAAATACTAATTTTTATCTTGTTAACAACAATGATAAGCTTTCATTTTTTGTAACTCCTACAAATAATTTTCAGTATTATTTAAAATCTAAAGGTTCTTTATTCCGCTTTAAATCAGAAGTTTTGGGTGATGAAGTCGGATATTCAATGAGCCTCGATTTAGTTATGGATTATTTTGGCGGGTTTGGTAATGTAGTTGATTTAGATGCGTTAACTCCAACTTTTATTTATTTAAATAAGCTTACTTATTTTGTTATGAAGCTTATTGAAAAATTGTATTTTATTCCGACTATTAAAAAACACGGTTCAATGTTTAAGATTGTGTATGAACCTATTATTAATTCCCAACAGCTTGCAAGAATTATTAACCAGTTTGAAGAAAATATTCCTGATGACCTGTTTATAAAAGGTGAAAAACCAAAAAACTTTGTAGTTGATTTTATTTACAATTATCTTAATTATGTTATTTATAAATTTTTGGGAATCAAAGCTTATAAATTTAAAGATGTAAAATCAGGGACATATATGATTAAGGATCTTGAACAGAGAGCTGTAATGAAAGGTAATGACATTGCAGAAAGCTTTGCGCAGTGGTTTGATGAATTGTATTTAGGCAAATACGATGTAATTCCGTTTTTCAAAATTGACAAACTTGAAAATCAGGAAATGTTCCGCTTAAAAGTTTATATAAAAAATAGAAAAACAGACGAAGATGTTTTAATAGACAGGTTATATACCGAAGAAGAAGTTTTCGGAGCAAATGCGTCTGATATTGCAAGAATTGTAGAAAAACAGCTTAATTACGCAATAAGATATATGCCTGAACTTGAAGAACTGTTTGAAGATGAAAGCAAGCTTGCTCTTGATTTGGACTTAAATCAGGTTTATAAAATTATTACTCAAACAGCATACTATTTACAAAAAGCCCAGATTGAAGTAGTTCTGCCAAAAGAACTTACAAACATAGTTGTTCCTCGTGCTTCAATTAATGCTAAGGTTAAAACATCGCGTTCAAAAGAACTTGCTGACATATTTAATAACAATTCTTCTTCTAAAATTTCACTTGACGATATATTAGATTTCTCTTATGAAATTGCTATCGGTAATGAAAAGTTAACCGTTGATGAGTTTAATAAGCTTGTTGAAGGTCAAAACGGCCTGATTAAATATAAAAACAAATATGTTCTTGTTGACAAAGAAGATACAAGAAAGTTGTTTGAACAAATTGCAAATGCTAATTTGAAATCTATGTCACGTATGGAGTTAATCCACGCATCAATGTCAGGTCAGCTTGACCAGTATGATTTTGATTATGATGAAGCTTTTGCAAAGATTATTCAAGACTTCAATAAGCCTGTTGATGTGGCTCCTCCTGAAACTCTTAAAGGTGAATTAAGACCTTATCAGCAGACAGGGCTTAAATGGCTTTGGACAAATGTTTCTAAAGGATTTGGCGCTTGTATGGCAGATGATATGGGGTTGGGTAAAACTATTCAGGTTATAAGCTTAATATTGAAAATGAAAGAAGATAAAAAGCTTGATAAACCTGTACTTGTTATATGTCCTACAACCTTGATGGGTAACTGGATGAAAGAATTGCAGATGTTTGCACCTTCTTTGGATGCGTTTATATATCACGGAGCAGAAAGACAGCTGGATTTAAAGCATGACGTTATTTTAACAACTTATGCAATCATGAGAATTGATGTTGAAGAACTCAAGAAAAATAACTGGGGTATGATAATTGTGGATGAAGCACAAAATATTAAAAACCCTGATACAGCTCAAACACTTGCTGTCAAAATGTTAAAATCAGATATCAAAATTGCAATGACAGGTACTCCGGTTGAAAACAGATTAACTGAGCTTTGGTCAATATTTGATTTCATCAACCAGGGTTATCTCGGTTCATTGCGTGAATTCCAAAAGAGTTATGCAATTCCTATTGAAAGATTCAAGGAAAATTCTCGTGCAGCAAAATTAAAAATGTCTGTTTCACCGTTTGTATTAAGACGTTTGAAAACAGATAAGCACGTTATTACAGACCTTCCTGAAAAAATGGTACTCAATGATTATTGTTACCTGTCAAAACCTCAAGCTGTTCTTTACGAAAAAACATTGAACGAAATGATGGAAAAGATTTCAGGATTTACAGGTATAAACAGACGAGGAAATATTTTCAAACTTATTACTGCGCTTAAACAAATATGTAATCACCCTTATCAGTTCTTAAAAGGCGGAGAAATGAGCAAGGAAATGTCAGGTAAAATGGATAAATGTATTTCTACCGTTCAAAGCATTTTGGATAATGATGAGAAAACTCTTATCTTTACTCAATATAAAGAAATGGGTGACATTTTATGCAAAGTTATATCTGATGAATGCAGTACTGAACCTTTGTTCTTTCATGGCTCTTTAACTGTTCCTCAGCGTGAAGAATTAATTAACAGATTCCAAACTGATGCTGATGCTAAAGTTATGATTTTATCGTTAAAAGCAGGCGGTACTGGTTTGAACCTGACTAGCGCCACAAACGTTATCCACTATGATTTATGGTGGAACCCTGCGGTTGAAGATCAGGCTACTGACAGAACTTACCGTATTGGTCAGGACAAAAATGTAATGGTTCACAGGATGATTACTCTCGGAACTTTTGAAGAAAAAATTGACGAGATGCTTAAAGCTAAAAAAGAGCTTGCAGATTTGGCTGTTTACGAGGGTGAAAAGATTATTACAGAGCTTTCAGACGAGGAAATTTACCAAATCTTTACCCTGTCTGCATAGCAGGACTTGAATTTTATTTTTATTTATCTTATAATTAAAACATACCGTACAATAAAGCTAATAAAGGTGGTGAAAATATAAATGGCAGAAGTTAAAGTTGGCGAAAATGAATCAATTGAAAGCGCATTGCGTCGTTTCAAGAAAAAAATTCAAAAAGCCGGTATTCTTTCAGAAGTTAAAAAACGTGAAAGATATGAAAAGCCAAGCGTAAAAAGAAAACGCAAATCTGAAGCAGCTAGAAAAAGAAAAGTTTAATCGGATTTAAAAATATATAAAAGAGGCCAAAATTGGTCTCTTTTTTTATTATTGAAAATATTTGCAAAATTTGTTATAATAAAAAAGTTATAGATAAGAAAAGGAGTAATTTATGAAAGATTTTAGTTATGTCGGGGGGGGGGCAAACTTTTAAGCTCCAACCTTAAGGGATTTACATTAGCAGAGGTTTTGATAACCTTAGGCATTATCGGCGTTGTTGCTGCGTTGACTATGCCCTCATTAATAGGCAATTATAAAAAACAGCAGTCTGTTGAACAGGTTAAAAAGGCTTATTCTGTTTTAGCACAGGCTTTTAATCATGCAGTTGCAGAATATGGTGATTCATCCGAATGGGATACCGTAACTCCTTCAAATGTTTATTCTTATTTTGATACATATTGGAAACCTTATATTCAGGCGCCAAACAGATGTTACACATATAAAGAATGCGGTTATAATGTGTTAACTCCGTTTTTTAGATCTAATAAAACGAAAGATGGATATAATATTAGTCCTAATGCTGGTGGGAAGGATTCTAGAGTTATGTTTTATTTAAACGATGGAACCTTTGTAATGATAATTGTCGGTTCAGGTTATAGCGCTGATGACAGGAGAATTCTTGTTGATTTAAACGGACCAAAACTGCCTAACAGATTTGGTAATGATGTATTTTTCTTTTTGAGGGTTAACGGTAAAGGAATTGTGCCATACGGTTATGACCAAACCGAAGCAGCAATTAACGCAGATTGCTCATTGCGCGGTAACGGATACATGTGTGCAGCAAAGCTGATGCAGTCAGGCTGGAAAATGGAAAACGATTATCCGTTTTAACAATAAAAAAGGCTCTATTAAGAGCCTTTTTATTTATTGTTTAGTTTCAATATAATTTGTGTGAGGTATGTATGAACCTTCACCGTTTATTTCTATTTTATTAATGATTTTTGCACGTTTCTTACGGAATAACATATCCACAAAAGCTTCAAGACGCGTAATAAATCCGGCTTCACCGGTCTGCTCGTCTATTGTGAGATTTAAAAGCGGTTTATTAAAACGTTTTGCTCTGCGTGTAATACGTTCAATCATTAACGAATCAGGTCCGCAGCCGAAAGCAGTTAGAGTAATCAAGCCGTCTATCTTATTATCTTTAAGATAATGGCCTGCTGCTCCGGTCATTTCATGTTCGTTTGCCCAATACATATCCTGACCGAGTGTTTTTATGCCGTCATCCATTTGTTCGTTTGATAATTGGAGTGATGAATAAACTCTTACATCCATAGATTCAAGTTTGTCAAAGATTTTCATTGAAGCTCTTTCATCAAAGATATTATATCCGTGAGAAATTAAGCCTATTGAAATAGGGAATTCTTTTGTTTGGCTTTCAATGAATACTTTTCCCTGAAGCGCATAATTCATTGCTTTTTTATAACTCATTCCTGATTTAGACATTATATGGAAGTTGTTATAAGTTCTCCAGCCTGCTTTTGAGGCTTTTTTTATGCGTTCTTCATCCGTAATTCCAAACGGGGCTGCCATTTCTTTTAAGAACTCGTAAAGTCCCTGATTTTTTTCTGATTTATCAAGAGTTGCTTCAATCATAGTAAAATCTTTTTTTACAACGTTTCTGACTAAATCGGGAAGTCCTCTGATTTTTGAACAGTTATAAATTTTCGGCGCTATTGACTGTATTGAAGGAACTAAGATTTTATCTATTCCCTTGTCAATAAGGTTTAAAACATGTCCGATGTAAATTTTAATAGGCAGGCAGGTTTCTGTAACAACAAGTGCAGAACCGCTTGTCATTGTTTGTTTTGTAGTTACGTCTGACAAAACAATTTTAATCCCAAGATCAGTGAAAAATCCGTGATAAAACGGATAGTTATGATAAAATGACATTCCGCGCGGGATGCCGATTACCATATCCTTTTTTGTTGAATTGTTTTCCAATTTTTTTGTATCCCTTTTAATTTCTACTACTACAATAATACTTCAAAAGTATTTTTTTTACTATATTTTATTAATATATTTTACATAAGAAATAATTTATAAAAATTGTTTTTGTTGTAAAATTGAATTTAAGAAGGAGTTTTAATGCCGCATTTTTTTATTAATTCAAAAGATGTTAAAGATAATAAAATTACGATTTACGATAAGGAAAACTACATTCACTTAGCTAAATCTTTGCGTATTAAAATTGGAGAAAAACTGCTTTTAATTGACGAAAATCAAATTCAATACGAAACTGTTGTTGAAGAAATAACAAACAAGGAGATAACAGTTGATATTAAAAATAGTTATAGGTCTTCTAGAAGGCTTGATTTTCGATTATATCTTGCACAGAGTCCACTCAGGAGTGACGCACAGTCAATCATTATTGAAAAAGCAACCGAACTCGGTGCAGATGGGGTATATCCTGTGTTTACTGATAATTGTGCTCTTAACAAATCTGTTATCGAAAAGAAAATCAGCAGGTGGCAGCGCATTATGTATGAAGCTTCTAAACAGTGCGAAAGAGCTTATACCCCCACATGTTACGAATTGACGAATTTAAACAATGTGATTAAATTAAAAGAAGAAGGATATAAAATCATAGCTTTTTGCGAAAGATTTACTGATTTGTCCTTGCATAAATACTGTGCTGAAAATCCAATAAAAACAGATGATAATATTGTTATTATAATCGGTCCGGAAGGCGGTTTTTCAGAAAGAGAATTTAAACTGTTTGAGGAAAACAAAATCCCTATGCTTACATTGGGTGATTTGATTCTGAAAGCAGAAACCGCTGTAATAATTGCTTTAGGAAATGTAATATATGAATTCGAAAATTATAGAAAAAATTAAAAATGATGACATCCTGTCAAAGATAATAGCTTCATTTGATAATGAGATATATCTTGTGGGCGGTACTGTTCGTGATTTTTATCTTGGTAACGAAAGTGTGGACAGAGATATTATTGTAATGGATGAGGATGCGCGTGTTTTCGCTCTGAAGCTTGCTGAATTTTTTGATGCTACTTTTGTACCTTTGGATGAAGAAAATAAAATATACAGGCTCGTGATGAGCGATAAAATTAATTATATTGATATTACTAATCCTATTGAAAATTCTTTGGAAAAAGACTTGATGCGAAGAGATTTAACGATTAATGCAATTGCAGTAAATATAAGAAGCGGTGAAATTGTTGATATTTCAGGCGGAGTTACTGATATTAAAAACGGTTGTATAAATTACGTTAATGAGCTGAATTTTGTTGATGACCCTTTAAGGCTTTTAAGAGTATACAGATTTCAGGCTATGTACGGATTTGAGCTGGCTCCTGAAACTATCAGTGCTGTATGCAGATATTCTGATTTAATTCATAAACCTGCTGCAGAAAGAATTAATTATGAGCTTATGAAGTTGTTTAACGGTGAATTTGCTCATGTTGCTCTTGAAAATATGAACAAAACCTGGATTCTTGAAGAAATTTTCCCTATTGTTAAAGAGTTAAAGCAAGTTCCTCCAAATTCTCACCATCATCTTGACTTGTTCCACCATTCTATTGAAACAGTTAAACAGGTTCAGAATTTATATAACGCATCTTCTGATGAAGTAAAAGAACATTTAAATAAGATTGAGTTTGGCGGCTTTTCAAGACTTGCTCATCTAAAGCTTGCCGCGTTTTTACACGATATAGGTAAATTTTCGACCTGGACTATTGAAGAAGGAAAGCACCGTTTTATAAAACATGATGATGTGGGTGCAAAAATGTCTTTAAAAATTTTAAAAGACTTACATTTTTCTAACAAACAAGCAGATTATATTTCCTCAATGATTAAATATCATATTTATCCTTCGCATGTTATGACATCTCCTCAAATTACCGAGAAAATAATGATGCGTTATGTTCGTAAGATGGATAAAAACTCAATTGATGCTGTTATATTAGCCCAGGCAGACAGATTATCAGCAAGGGGACCTGAGATAACTGATGAAATTGTTGAAAGAAACATAAGTTCTTTAAATATGCTTCTTAGATTTTATCTGGAGGCTCGCGAAACATTAAAGCCACTTCCAAAACTTCTTACAGGCGATGAAGTTATGACTTTATTAAACATAAAGCCGTCACGTAAGCTCGGTGAAATAATGAATGCTTTACACGAAGCTCAAATTTCAGGTGATGTAACTTCAAAAGAACATGCTGTTGATTTTGTTAAAAAGCTTGTCTGATATATCCTTTAGCTATAATTTTTAAAATATTAAACGTATTTGTTACAATTATTTACAATAAATTTTTGACAAAATTTTTATTATTTTTTTAATTTTTGAACTTTTTTTGTTAAATTTTTGACTTTTTTTTCAAAAAAACTTCTAAAATTTACATATTTTTAAAAAATAATGCAAAAATCCTTCTTAATATCTCCTTAACATTGCAGTCCTCACGCGCAATTTTTTTTCTTCACGTCTTTTAATATCTTTGTGTGATTGATATAATAGGCAATGTAGTTTAAAACCAGACAAATTATGATTGAAAAAGTTAGTTTATCTAGTGTAAATAAAAAGAATACCCCGCAAAGGGATAACTCTTGCAAAAATCCAAGCTTTAATGGTATAGGCAGCGGAATTATTGCAGGTGTCCAAATGTGCGAAAAATATCCTATGCTTAATGTTACAGCTCTTGATTTATCAACAGCTATTGTTCCACGTACTATTATTGAAACTAAAGAATCTAACGGTCATGCAGGTTTTGAGGCTTTCAGACGCGAATTTTCAGGATTGTTTGTTAACTGTTTGCTTCCAAGTTTTATTGTAATGGGTATTGCAAAACTTGTTCAAAGTCCGTTAATGGGTGATTTTTGCCGCAAGGGTAAATCAAGTCTTGTAAATACTTGGGCAAACAGCGACAGTATTGATAAAATTCATAAATTCTACAATGAAGCACAAGGTTCAACAAAAGAAGAAAAGATTTATAATACTTTTAGAAATCAACTTGGAAGTCTTGTAGGTGTTGACGGTAAAGAAACTAAAGATTTTGCGGATATATTCCAAATACCGAAAGACCAATACGGCAACTTTGCAGGAAAAGCTGCTAATGAAAAGGTTCATAATGCTTTAAATACTTTAACAGAAGCAGTATTATCAGATAAACATAATTCTAAGAAAGTAGCTGAAGCTTACAGAGCTATTGTTGAAGAAACACACATCGCTGAAAATATTAAATTTAAAGGTGATAGAGCATTTTTCTCTAACAACCTTGAATCTGTGTGTGATGATACGGTTAAAATGCTAAGAGGCGTTGTAAAAGAAAATATTACCGATGCGGATATGCTTGCAAGGTACTTCAACAAAGCTAAAAAACTTGTTAATGTTAAGAGTATAGCAGGTTTGGGTGTAATTATACCTCTTGCAATCTCTATGCAGCCTATTAACAGATGGATTACACATAAAACATCAGGTAAAAAAGGTGCACCGATATATAAAGATTTTAACCAACAAACAGAACACAAAGAATTAACTCCAAAAGAAAAAAATGAACTTTTGGCACAGAAATTCATTTCTATCGGTTCTATGATTGGTGTGACAGGACTTTCAATGTTTATGGACAGACCTGTTTGGAAAAATATCTTACAGTTTAAAGGTCTTTTCCCTACAATGGATCAAGCTAGAATTATATCTACTGCAACTTTTGCAAGCCGTATGGGTGCAGCAGAAGACAGAAATGAGTTACGTGAAGCAACTGTTCGCGACATTGCAACCTTTGCAAGTTTCTATTTCTTAGGTGACTATGTTGCAAAAGGCATTGCAACTTTCTTAGAAAAGAAAAACGACGGAGTTCATCTAATTAACAGACTGAAAGAAAACGGTAAAGATGCAAATGCTCTTCAAAAGTTATGGAATTGGGCAAAACATACTTCCTTAAAATCTTCAGATGAATTAGTTACAGCTAAAGATAAACGGTTAAGAACAATTTGCCAAATCGGCAATATTGCTTTCTCATTATTGTCTTTAGGCGTATTTATACCAATTTACACAAGATCGAAAACAAACAAAAAACATGCAGAAGAACTTGCGAAATTAAATGCGGATAAATCGTCCGCGACTTCGAGCGCTTCCTCCTCCTCAGGCACGAACGGAGCCGGGAAAGGCTCATCCTCAGATGAGTTCACAATATCCTTAGTAAAGGATAACACAGCGTTTAAGTCATTTTTTAATTCGTAGGAGAAAAATATTATGAAAATTCAACCGATAATACCCCAAAAGCAAAATATAGATAATAAAAAAGATAATGTGCGATTTACAGGCGCATTTGATGCCGTTAGTCTTGGTTTAAGATTTTTAGAAACAAATCAGGCTTGGGGCGCAAATGCTGTTGATTTAGCTTCAATGGTAATTCCGCGAACAACAGTAGACTTTGTTAACAGAGGTCCTGCTGCAGGTACTGAAACAATGAGGCGTGAAGCTTCAGGTACGGTTAACCACTCTTTGGTAGGTGTATACGGTACTATTGCAGGTCTTGCGGTTGCTGCTTCACTGAATAAAAATTACGGAATTAAAGCTCATAAGATTTTTGCTGATGATGAAACTTTATTAGAATTAGCTAATCTTTGGAATAAACAAATTAAGCAAAACAAACCGGAACCTGTAAAAAATTATTTAAATGAGACTTTCGGAAAACTTCAAACTCTTGTTAACGGTGAATGGAAAGAAATACCGCAGGAAAATATAGATTTGGTTGTAGAAAAATATAATGCTGCTCTTACAAACAAACAAACTCCTGCAATACTTAATGATGAACTTAAAAATTATGCTAAATCAGTTATCACTCACTCAACAGGTTCAGAAAATACATACAGATTTGCAAACGGTAAAAATACCGCTTCTCTTTCTAATATGCTTGAAAGCATTTATAATGTGTCAAAAACATTTGTTGAAACTAATGTAGATAAAGCTTTCAGAGAAACTAAAGAGGTAGATGCAAATGCATTTATTAAGGCAATGAAGAAAATGAACCTTCGCCGTTCATTATTCGGGCTTGGTATTGCATCTGCTGTTGGTATGTCAATTCAACCGTTAAATATTTATCTTACTAAACGTAAAACAGGCAGTGACGGTTTCGTTGGTGTTGAAGGCCGTTCTAAAGATAATTCAGCAGGCTTTAAGGGGTTAAAAGCTCTTGCAGCTGCTGCATTCGGAGGCGGTATTATTGCTTCTATCGGTGTTCAAGATGGTATTAAAGGTATTTTAAAGAAAATTCAATTCAAAGGTCTTACACCTACTATGGATCAATTTAAATTCATTTACGGCGTAACTATTATGTCAAGATTTATGGCTGCAAGAGATAAAGATGAACTTAGAGAATCTGTTGTGAAAGATGTTTTAGGTTTCTTTAACTGGCTTGTTCTTGGTAACTTTGTTTCTAAGATGACAGCAAATGCAATAGATCAAAACCTTATTAATTACAGTGAAAAAGATCATGGAAAAGGTTTCTTTAAGAAAATTATTAATGCTCCTATGGTTTCACGTGACGAAGTGCTCCATAGAGGCTTAAAAGCAGCAGGTATTGACACTGTTGAAAACGGTAAAGCTTTGAACTTTAAACAAATGCTTAAAAAGCTTTCTGATTCAAGAGTTTCAGATGCTTTGCGTAAAGAAACCAAAGGAAAATTAAGAGCATTAAGTATTGCTCAGGTTGCAGGTTATTTATATTCAGGAATAATCCTCGGTGTGGGCATTCCTAAGCTCAATATTTATATGACTAACAAATCAGAAGCTAAACGTAAAGCAAAATTAGCTGCAGAAAAAGCTGCTAAAAATGAGCAGCCTCAAACAGCTTCAAATGATGTTAATTATCAGTCAATGATGAATCCTGCTAATTTAGAATTTCTAAGCAAAAATATGTAATATTATTTGCAGTTTAATATGATGTATTCATAGGATAATCGTATTTTATCTCCCAGTTGTCATATTCAATAAGCTGTGAACAATGTGTTCCGTAGTATTTGCATAAACCGTAAAGCTTATTTCTGTCATAATTTTTTCGGCTTGTGCAGTCAAAAGCAGTAATTTTATTAACAGGAATTTTACAAGCATTAGGATAAAGGCAAAGAATAAACCTAAATTTGTCGCTGCCTTCAACATTAGGTTTTTCTTCGCCGTTTAAATCAAAATAAATAAGATAACACATATCCCTTTTAATGTACAGTTCTGCTCCGTCAGAGAACTTGAGCGATGTAATATTTTCCCCTAATTCATTTTTTGTTAGTATTATTTGTGAGTTTTTAGCGTATGGCTTTATATATTTGGTTATAAATTCGGATTCATCTTCGTACTCGTCTTCATTAGGATTATAATGCGATAAGGCTTCATCAAATATATTTATAAAGTTTTTAAATTTTATTGTACTATTCTGTCTTTTTATATAGTCATTATAAAAAACATATTTTGCAACGAGCATGAAAACTGCTGTCACTGCTATGACTGTTGCTGTCAATAATATTATGAGTATTTTTTTGTGCATTCATGCCCTCATTTATATTTAAATAATAAACATATATGTTCAGTAATTAAATTATATGCCGTGATATTTTTTTGTCAATAACTGTACAATAATTAGTATGTTAGATAAAGAGAAAACTTTAAAAATTCTTGCAGAAAATATTAGAGTAGAAAGAGCCAGAAAGAAAATTTCACAAGAGTTTTTGGCGGAACAAGCTGATATTACTCCTCAGCATTTATATAGAATTGAAAACGAAAGAGTTTGCCCTACGATACTTGTGGTTGCAAATATTGCAAAAGCACTTGGTGTTACGTTAGATAAATTATTACCTTTATAAAAGGCTTATTTTATCCGAGCTGTGCATTTGCGCCGGAAACTACTTCTATAATTTCCTGCGTAATTGCAAATTGTCTTGTCTTATTGTATTCAACCGATAAATCATTAATCATCTTTTCAGCGTTATTAGATGCGGCTGACATAGCTGTCATACGGCTTGCAAGTTCGCTTGCCTGAGCTTCAAGTAATGATTGGTAAAAAATATTGGTCATATACATTGGGACTACTTTTTGTAAGATACTGTGCATGTCGGGAATAAATTCCATTAAAGGATCAAGAACATTATCATGTCTGCGTTCATAATCCTCGTTAACACCTTTTAAAGGCAGAACTTCCCAGCTTTCTACAAAGTAACTCATCATGTTTTTGAATCTTGTTGTTATAATTTCAATTTTGTCTATTTGTTTATTTACATAATATTCAGCCATATCTTCTATTATTATTTTTGCGCCTTCTCCTGACGGATTGTTGGCAACATTTAGATATGTTTTGGCAAATTCGCAGTCAAAATCTTTGCATTTACGTTTTAAAGTAGAAATACCTTTTTGTCCTACTACAAACAAGACTGTTCTTATTCCTTGATTATTGTAATCTTCAATGGTTTTTAAGGTTTTTCTGATAACGTTCGCGTTATAAGCACCTGCTAATCCTTTGTTAGAGGTGATAGCAAGAAGCCCTACGGATTTTACTTCTCTGACAGCTAACAGCTCAGGATAATTATCAATTGCTGTTTTAATTTTTAAGTTTTGTGCACTGTAACCGTCTACTGATGTCAAAAGCTTTCTGAACATAGAAGTTAATTCATGCGTAAACGGACGTGAAGCTTTAACGGTATTTTCCGCCTTTTTTACCTTTGCGGCAGCTACCATTTTCATTGCACGTGTAATTTTTTGTGTACTTTTTACGCTTTGTATTCTGTTTTTTATATCTTTAAGGTTACTCATTTATACCACACTGCCAAGCAGCCTTTCTTAGAATGTTTTCTTAAATGTTTCAAGATTTTGTTTAAGAAGAACTTTATCTTCATCTTCAAGTTTTGCACCGTTGTTAAGTCTTTCTGCAAGTTCCTGCAAGTTGGAATTTAAGTGCACAAACCATTCTTTTTTAAATCTTTGTATGTCAGTATTTTCAACATCGTCAAGAATGCCTTCGTTAGCTGCAAAAAGAATAGTAACTTGTTCTGCTACGCTTAACGGATTGTATTGCGGTTGTTTTAGAACTTCTGTAAGTTTTTCGCCTCTTAATAATTGGTTTTTTGTAGCCTGGTCAAGGTCTGAAGCAAATTGTGCAAAAGCTTCCAATTCTCTGAATTGCGCCAAATCAAGTCTTAATTTACCTGCAACTTGTTTAATAGCTTTAGTCTGTGCTGCTCCGCCTACACGTGATACTGATATACCTGCGTTGATAGCCGGTCTTACACCTGAGTTAAACAAGTTAGATTCAAGGAAAATTTGTCCGTCAGTAATTGAGATTACGTTGGTTGGAATATACGCTGAAACGTCACCTGCCTGTGTTTCAATAATAGGCAGTGCAGTAATGCTTCCTCCGCCAAGTTCATCATTCAACTTTACCGCACGTTCAAGAAGTCTTGAGTGAAGATAGAATACATCACCCGGGTAAGCTTCACGTCCCGGTGGTCTTTTAAGAAGCAAACTCATTGCACGGTAAGCCTGAGCGTGTTTACTCAAGTCATCATAAATTATAAGAACATCTTTGCCCTGTTCCATAAACTCTTCACCGATAGCAACGCCTGCAAACGGTGCAATATATTGTAACGGAGCTGATTCGTTAGCAGTAGCCGATACAATAATCGAATAATCCATTGCTCCGTGTTCTTCAAGAGTTTTTGCAAGTTGAGCAACGGTTGATGCTTTTTGACCTATTGCAACATAAATACAAATAACGTTTTGACCTTTTTGGTTAATCATCGTATCAATTGCAATAGCTGTTTTACCTGTTTGTCTGTCGCCGATAATCAATTCACGCTGACCTCTGCCGATTGGAGTTAGAGCATCAATCGCGGTTAAACCTGTTTGAAGCGGCTGGTGTACTGACTTTCTTGCAACAATACCGGGCGCAACTCTTTCAATAGGTCTTGATTTGTCAGAAACAATTTCACCTTTACCGTCTATGGGCTTACCTGTCGGATCAATAATACGTCCTATAAGAGCATCGCCAACAGGAACCGAAGCAATTCTGCCGGTTGTCTTTACGGTCATACCTTCTTTAATTTGTGTGTATTCACCAAGAATTACAACACCTACATTATCTTCATCAAGGTTCATTGTAATACCCAGCGTATTTTTGCCGTCATCAAATGTTACAAGCTCGTTTGACATTACGTTTCTAAGACCGTAAATTCTGGCAATACCGTCACCGATTTCAATTACTGTGCCTGTGTTAGACACTTCTGTTTGAACATCGTAATTTTCTATTTTGCTTTTAATTATTGAACTAATTTCATCAGGTTGTATTAGCGCCATAATTTCCCCTTTATATTATGTTTTTACTCAAATTTTCCAATTTATTTTTCAGACTTGAATCAATAACATCATCGTTAATTTTTACCACAAGTCCTCCGATAATTTCCTCGTCTGTCTGCCATTGTGCGATTACGTTTTTTTGTAATCTGTGTTGAAGTTTATCTATAATTTTTTGTTTTGAATTATCATCCAATTCAATGGCAGAAACAACTTCTACACGCTGAATATTGTTGATTTTATCAAGGTCTTCCTGATAAGCGGCAACAATTCCTTCAAACTCTTTAAATCTTTTCTTTTCGATTAAAACTTTTAAGAAATCTCTGATTTTTTCGTTAACATATTTAGTAAAAATTTCATCGATTATAGAAAACTTTGTTTCATCAGAAATTGCAGGGTTCTCTAAAACGTCAGTCAAATCTTTTGATTCGCTGCAAATTTCATGTATAATTTTAAGGTTGTTTAAAATATCATCATAAGATACTATATTATCCTGCCCGAGTTTAACAAGGGCATCTGCATAATTTTTTGCTGTTAATGATATTTGAATATTTTTCATTGGTTTATCCTAATTCTTCAATGCTTTGTTCAATATATTTTTTGTGAAGCTCAGGATGAGCTTTTAACATTGATTTTATATGATTTTTTGCAAGTTCTGACGATGCTTTTGCTGTTTTTGAAGCAAGTTTAGCCGAGATAGTTTTTTCTTCAGCTTCTACTGCTCTATGAATATTGTTTTCAATTTGCTTTATTTTATCTTCTGTTTTTAAAAGAATATTTTCAGCAACATTTTCAGCGTGCTGTTTTGCGCTTTTAATCCTTGAAGATATTTCTTCCTCAAGGTTTTCTACTGATTTTTCAGCCTTTTGAAGCTCAAGTTTTGCATTTTCTTTTTCTTCTTTAGCCTTTTCAATAGAATTAATCACACTGTTTTTCAATCCTTCCAGGCTGTCTTTTATTGCGAATTTTTTAACAATCCAGCCAAGTATGAAAAGCATTACAATAAAATTAAATGTATTGCTTTTTACGAGTATGTCCCATATATGTATAACAGTATTCATTTAAGCACCTTATTTACAATGTCATAATCAATATTATCTATGGTAATATTTTCGCCTAATATTTTAGAAGAAATGCTTTCAGCCAAATCTTTAACATTGTTTTTCAGTTCTTCTGCGGTTTGAACTTCTTTTTCATGAAGCTCTTTTTTAGCAGACTGAATTTTATTTGCAGAATCAGCTTTTGCATCATCAGTAATTGATTTTGCTTTTTCGTTTGCTTCATTAACTTTGTCTGAAACAATTTTCTTTGATTCAGACAAAGTATCATTTAAGCGTTTTTCTTTTTGCTCAAGCAAGCTTTGGGCTTTATCCTTAGAATTTTTCGCATCATTATAGTGGTCATTAATGAAGTTCTCTCTTTCTTCAATAACACCTAAAATGGGCTTGTAAAATATAGCATTCATTATAATTATGAATACGATAAAACTAATCATTGATACTAAAAATGTTGCGTTAAATTCTAACATTGTTTTTCCTTTGTAAATTTATTATTGATTAAGCAAAGATTAATAACATAGCTACAAGCAACGCATAAATAGCTGTTGCTTCCGCCAAACCTGCACCGATAATGAAGTTTTTGAAAGCTTCATCTTTAATTTCAGGTTGTCTTGCAATAGCGTCCAAAACACCTTTTGTTGCAATACCTAAGCCTAAACCTCCGCCTATTGCACCAAAGCCGATTGCAATACCTGCGCCTAATTTAGCTAAATCCAATGTTGCTAATTGTTCAACTGCCATAATTTTTCTCCTTTTTTATATTACTCTTCTTTTATTGCCATTGAAATGTATGTTGTTGATAACAGTGTGAATACAAGTGCCTGAATTAAAGCTACAAAAAGCTCAAACAGCATGAAAGGCAGCGGAGCAAAATAAGCTACCATTCCTACAATTGTAAACACAAGAACTTCTCCTGCAAAAATGTTTGCAAAAAGTCGGAGTGCAAGAGAAAAAGGTCTTACAAACAATTCAAGCGTATCAACAAGTGTAATTATAATACCGTCAATGCTGAATCCGTGAACAAAGAAGTGAAATCCCTTTCTTTTAACTCCGTAATATATATAATACAATGAAACAACAATAGCCATTGCTGCTGTCATATTAATATCATTATTTGGTGATGCAAGTTCACCTGTCTTTAAATGTATTAAGTGCCAGGGAAGCTGACCTACAAGGTTTGCAGTCAGGATGAACATAAACAAAGTTAAGATTAAAGGCATGTGTCTTCTTGCTTCAGTTTCACCCATACTTGCCTTTGTAACTCCTGCAAAATAGTTAACGATACTTTCGCCTATGACCTGCAATTTAGTAGGGAAAATTGATGTTTTTCGGGTGACTATCAAAGCCATAATAATAAGTAAAATCATGGTCACCCACATAGTAATCAAAGTATCCATATTTAAGGACATAGTATGCCCTGCAATATTCAATTTGTAAATCCAATGTTCCATGTTCTCTCCCTTGTGAATTTATTTTAACTCCGTGAAAAAAAAATCGCAAATTTTTTTTGTTTGAAGTAGAATTATTTATATAGAGAGTTTCGTTTTGAGGGAGATAATGAAAAAGATATACCTGTCAGAGGTGGATTCTACAAACTTATATGCTAAATCAAATATTGAAAATTTAGCCGATAAGTCTATTGTCCATGCCGCTAATCAAACGGCAGGAAGAGGCAGATTACAGCGAACCTGGGTTAATCTCGGAGAGGGTAATTTATTTTTAACTTTTGTGTTAAAACCTTCAAATTCTTTTAATGAAGTCTATTCTAACTTAACTCAATATTTATCTGTTGTTTTGTGCAAAATACTTGAAGAATATGGTCTTAAACCTCAAATAAAATGGCCTAATGATGTTTTAATTAACGGTAAGAAAATTGCGGGCATTCTTTCAGAAACTGTCATGCAGGGAAGTCTTTTTAAAGGGCTTGTTCTTGGTATAGGCGTTAATTTAAATACATCCGAAAAAGATTTGGCTTCTATAATTGATAAAGAAGCAACTTCATTAAATTTAGAAATATCAAAATCGGTTGATGTTAATTTATTTTTAGACAAATTAGCAGAAGAATTTTTTGCTGATTATGATAATTTTTTACAAAAAGGTTTTGAACTTATTAAAAATGATTACATTTCAAGAACCTGTTTTTTAGATACAGAAATATGCGTACAGGTTTTTAACGATAAAAAATGCGGCATAGCCAAAGCTATTAATGATAAAGGTGAACTGGTTATGAGCAATAATCAAAAAGAATTCGTATTAACAATAGGAGATATATTATGACAGAAAATTTATTAATGGGGCTGGAATTAATGCTTTTAGGAATGGGCTTTGTGATTTCATTTCTATGTGTGCTTGTTGCAGCTATGTTCGGGATGTCAGCGTTAGTTAAATATTTAAACAAGCTCTTCCCTGAAAAAGTGGAAATTGTAGAGAGAAAATCTGCTAAATCATCTGCAGGGGATGAAGCTGTAATAGCTGCTGTTGTTGCAGCTGTACTTGCAAGAAAATAGTGTAAATTATAATTGAAAGGATATAAAATATGGCTAAAAAACTTATTAAGGTTATGGATACCTCATTTAGAGACGGTTTCCAATCAATTTACGGGGCTAAGGTGTTGGTTGATGACTTTATTCCTGCTTTGCAGGCTGCAGTTAATGCAGGTTTAACTCACTTTGAAACTGCAGGCGGTGCAAGATTTCAAGCTCCTATTTTCTTCTGTAACGAAAATGCATTTGAAACTATGGATAAAATCAGAGCAGCTGTGGGACCTGATGTTAAATTACAATCATTGGCACGAGGAGTTAACGTTGTAGGATTAAATTCTCAACCACGTGATGTTATTGATTTACACGCAAAAATGTTTGCAAAACACGGAGTTAATGTTGTTAGAAACTTTGATGCATTGAATGATGTTAATAACTTAATTGATTCGGCTAACAGTATTAAAAAACACGGTATGAATCACGAAGTTACAATCACAATGATGGAACTTCCATACGGTTGTGAAGGTGCTCATGATGTTGATTTTTATGAAAAAGTTTTAAGAAATATCCTTGATGCAGGTATTCCGTTTGACAGTTTAGCATTCAAAGATGCTTCAGGTACTTCTACTCCGAGAAAAGTTTATGAAACAGTTAAACGCACAAGAGAAATTCTTGGACCTGATGCTCACATCAGATTCCACTCTCATGAAACTGCAGGTACAGGCTTAGCTGCTTATTTGGCAGCTCTTGACGGCGGTGCTGACGGAATTGACCTGGCTATGAAACCTGTTTCAGGCGGTACCGGTCAGCCTGATATTATTTCAATGTGGCATGCTTTAAGAGGCACAGAATACGATTTGGGACTTGATATCCAAAAGATTATGGAAACTGAAGAAATCTTTAAAGAATGCATGAAAGATTATCCTATTTCCCCTGTATCTTTGGCAGTTAACCCTATCCTTATTCAAGCTCCGTTACCGGGCGGTGCAACTGCTACAACTATTAACCAGTTAAAAGATATGGGTATGGTTGATAAATTCCCGGAATTGATTAAACATATGAAAGAAGTTGTTGCAAGAGGCGGTTTTGGAACATCAGTTACTCCTGTTTCTCAGTTCTACGCTCAACAAGCTTTCTTAAATACAATCAGCGAGCCTTGGTCACAAGTTAACCCGGGTTACGGCAGAATGCTTTTGGGATATTTTGGTAAAACACCTTGCGAGCCTGATGCTGAATTGGTTAAATGGGCTTCTGAAAAGTTAGGTCTTGAACCTACAACTGAAAAAGTTGTTGATATTAATGAAAAAGATCCTGAAAAAGGCTTAAAAGCAGCTGAAGACAGATTGAAAGCAGCAGGCTTGCCTGTAACTGATGAAAACTTATTCATTGCTGCAGCTTGTAAGGACGCTAAAGAAGACAAAGGTATTAATTTCTTGCTTGGTAAAGGAACTGTATCAGTTAACAAAAAATCTGCTGATGCTCCTGTTGAATCAGAAGGTTCTTCATCTGACGGTTACACTGTTACCGTAAACGGTAAAAAGTATGCTGTTGCTATTGAAGGCAATAAAGCTACTGTTAACGGTAAATTATATGATATCGGCGTTAAAGCAGGTATCGAAGCAGTGTCAACTCCTGCAGGCGAAGGTAAACCTGTTAAAGCAGCATTACCCGGTGTTGTCTTAAAAGTATTAGTTTCAATCAATGATTCAGTCGCAGAAGGTGACGTTATTGCCGTAGTCGAAGCAATGAAAATGGAAACTGAAATTAAATCTCCTGTATCAGGTACTGTAACTTCTGTTGAAATAGAAGTTGGCAGCAAGGTTAAAAACGGAGATGTTTTGGTAACTATTGCATAAGTACTTGGTAATATTTACAAAGAGGTTAAAAAAATGAATATAGTAGACAGTTTATATAAATTATGGCAATCAACAGGTATAGCAAATTTTGTTCAGCCTGTAGATCCTAATATTACAAACGGGTTTGAACAATTCCTGCATCAGTTCGGTTCACCGATTATGATTTTGGTTTGTTTATTCCTGCTTTGGCTCGGTATTAAAAAACAATTTGAACCGTTATTGCTGGTTCCTATTGCATTCGGCGGAATTTTGTCAAATATCCCCGTAGCTGATATTGCAGGGCCACACGGTTTCTTGGGAATTATTTATGAAATCGGTATTCACAGCGGTTTGTTCCCGTTAATAATCTTTATGGGTGTAGGTGCAATGACTGACTTCGGTCCGTTAATTGCAAATCCTAAAACTGCTTTATTAGGCGGTGCAGCTCAGTTCGGTATCTTCGGTGCATTATTGCTTGCACTTTGCTGTTTTGGTTTTACATTGCCGCAATCAGGTGCAATCGGTATTATCGGTGGTGCTGACGGTCCTACATCAATTTATGTTACAACAAAGCTTGCTCCTGAATTATTAGGTGCAATTGCAGTAGCAGCTTATTCTTATATGGCGCTTGTACCTGTTATTCAGCCGCCTATCATGAAATTGCTTACTACTGAAGCTGAACGTAAAATCCAAATGGAACAATTAAGAGAAGTTTCAAAAAGAGAAAAAATCGTATTCCCATTAGTTGTTTTGGGTTTATGTATAATTTTCTTGCCTGATGCTTGTCCTTTAATCGGTGCGTTGACATTCGGAAACTTGTGTAAAGAATGCGGTGTTGTTGACAGACTTTCAGATACTATGCAAAATGCGTTAATTAATATAGTAACTATTTTCTTGGGACTTTCTGTTGGTTCAAAATTGTCATCAGATCAATTCTTAACATTGCAAACTTTATTTATTCTGCTTTTGGGTATAATTGCATTCTCATTTGCAACAGGTGCAGGTGTTATTTGTGCAAAGATTATGAATTTGTTCT
>ULJM01030009.1_pt1 | contig 29720 bp, 44 predicted proteins | sample 1950871 | NCBI WGS metagenome assembly ULJM01 (sample SAMEA4835471, study PRJEB28245) | human gut metagenome | biome: gut microbiome; material: fecal sample | place: Denmark | collected 2008 | reverse complement strand
CATTCCTTACAAGACTACCTTTTAGTAAGTCAAGGACTATTTGTATTTCCTGCTTTGTATCGTCTGTCATACTGTATCTCCTTGCTTGATATTCAGATTTTTAAACATGGCACACATAACATCTACGACAATACTGTTGCCGAATTGCTTATATAGCTGTGTGTTACTGTTGACTGCTGCCATTTTGTCAATATCTTCATCAGATGCACCCATCAGCCGTCCGCACTCTCTCGGTGTTAGCTTTCTGATACGATAGCCAACATTGTATAAGTATGAATTTCCACCAGCATTTCCAACCGGCTGAGAATTTAATGCCATAGCGCAAGCATCGGAACTATGCACTCTGTTTCCTTGCCTGTACTGTGAGCCAAACTCGTTTTCTTTTCCGACACCGCCTAGCAATAAAGGATTTTCAAGCACCAAATTATCTTTCTGTACACTCGTTAAGCAATTACTTGTACCTTGCATATTTACCTCTAATCTCTGCTCTGTCGGGCTTACCGCAGTTCTATCTGACGGATTATCGGGATTTCTGCCACGCATAGCCACTATCTTGTTTTCCAAAATTTTCGGTTCTCGATTTCCACCTTGCATCGTACTCAATGTCGGACTACACCCCCCCACATCATAAATTCTGTTGGTGCTCTCAAATTTTGCTTCAAGAGAACCTATTACATTTACATCTGCCATAATTACTCCTAAATCGTGTTTTTCAGCTTTTACACATCGGGAAATACCCCCCTGATAATGCCTTTTTGAAATCTGTCTGAAACTTCTGTATATATGCTTCCTAATACTTCCATTCAATTACTCCATTCATAGATTGATTCCCAAAACCTTTATAATCCCTCGCCATAAGAGTTGTTGCAATATCAATCTGCTTTTCAATCTGCGTTGCTTGATTGCTTAACAACAAGGTTTGCAATGCAATCAGTAATCTGTTCTTTAAGGCTATTTCTAAGCAATTCAAGGTCAGATACATCAATATCAGATTTAATCTGAATATCTCTTTCCTTTTCCTTAATCTGTCCGTCAATAACAGGCGATTGCTTGTCAACATTAGACGAAATCAATTTATTCATTGAGCGGATTTCTTCGACAGTGTATTTTTCAAGCATTGGTACTAATTCTGCCAACTCTTTTCTTGACCTTGCCATATCTAAGTCCGTAACACTTTCAATTAAACTGAAAAGATATTCTCTCATTTCATCTGGCTTTCTACTAAGAAAAGCATTGATATTACTGCAAGCCTTGAACATCTTCATATTAATGCCCAGATACTCATTAAATGCTGTTAAAGTCTTAGGAACGCTGTTGATGTAATAAGAGTTATTATCACTGACAGTTGTTACAATTTTTCCATCTTTTACAGCTTCTTTATAAGTACGCTTCTGAACTTTCTTCATAGTGATTTCTTTTCCGTCAACATCAAGTACAAGTTCGACCGACACGTCCATATCATCAACGGATTTTCCGTCAACTTCTCGTCTGACAACTGGATTATCCTTTAACTCATAATCACAGTTAAACAAGCACCACAAGTAAGCTGTGGCAATAGTCGACTTGCCCTTGCCATTCTTAGCCATAATCTTTGTAATGGCATAAAAATCAAATTCTGCGTGTGCGTAGCACATAAAGTTTTCAAGTGCTATCCTTTTTAAAGTTGCTCTCATAAACAATATCCTTTCCTTATTTATATATTCATAACAAATACACCATCTTCAACTTGGAAGTTATCAATCTCCCTATCCGCATAGGCTGAATACTTAGCTTCCTCAAACGAACCGTTAAATACTGTTCCCTGCTGTGGTGTCCATATCTGGCATGTAACATCTTCATCAATAGCCATGCTTGCTAACTCTCTAACCGTAATATCACTATGCATTAGCTTCGCCCTCCTCTGCGTAATCAATCCTGCTTACTGATACTTCATAAGCAACCCTTGTCTCAATCTCATTGTCGCTTATCTTCTTAGTGTACTCACGGCTCTGGAATCTTCCCTGAATCTGAATGTGTTCTCCAACTTCAAGTCCACCCGCAAATCTTGCATTTCTTCCCCATGCAATACATGGTATGTAATCTGATTTGCCATATGGTCTGTTTACTGCCACTAGGATGTCTGCAATCTCTCTGCCCTTTGGAGTACATCTGTATATAGGTGGCTTGCAGATATAACCGTCAAGTATAACTGTATTAATATTTTCCTCGAATGGTAGTTCTGTTGCGTCCTGTGCCAGTATTTCAAGTTCTCTTGCAAATACAGATAAAATCAGCTTGCTCTTCACATCATCAATATGCCTGTTGAAGCTCCTTATCTGCCCTGAAACTGTGACAACCTGTCCTACTTTGATTTCTCTGATATCAGTAAGCCTGTCTGATATCATTACTGGTAATGTATCTTTGTTACCGCTTGTTCTTGAGCATTTGAGCATAAATATGTAATATCCCTCTCCAAATACCTCATGCGAGAATATCGGTTCTCTCTCAACTACTCCTGTTAATGTAATATTGTTGCTATTAATTGCATTTTCCATTTCTTTCTCTCCTTACTTTAATATGTAACTTCCTATCGGTACTTTATCCATTCTTTCAATCAGATGGATTTTGCAGCTGAAAGTATAGAACTTTCTAAAATCCTTTTCCTTTATAGCCCTTTGTCTGTTTCTGTTCAGCTTAATAATTCTTTTTATGCTACTGCTCATTGGCATTCTCCTTACATCTGTAATACATTGTTGTAATGAATCCTTTTGTTGTCAGGCAATCGTAATTCTTCCATACCTCAAGGCTATGATTTGCTGTCTTAATAGCATTTCTCACCGCACTTCCGATAGAATCCTTGCTTTTACTGTATTTTTCGGCAACTTTCTTAACTGCGTCACCTATTGCTAATACAGAATCAAGATTGCTCATAATATCAACAATGTATACATAACCCTTTCTGTTAGAGTGAATGCCTAGATTGAATAATTCTTCTCTTATTCTTTTCTCCATAAACAAACTCCTTATCTGTAGCAAAAGTACATATCCTGCACTTTCTTATAAACACCGCTACCTTGTTTAAATTCAGCTTGATATAACACATTGCTAGGTATGTCATATCCGCTTATTAATAATTCTTCTGCTATTCTCCAGCACCTTTCTGTTGGCTCTTTATAGAATCCGCTGTTTTTAAGTTCTGTACATTGATATTGCCCTGGCTGATATATAACTTCTTCAATGCTGTTAGGGAAATACTCACTCTGTACTCGGTTCAAAACAACGGCTCCTGCAAGATATAGCATTTCATCATCGTTGCATGTCGCTCCGCATTCACCCATCAGCAAATGTGCCATGAGCGATAACTCATATTCATCAACACTTATCTCTCCAGTTTCAACCTTATAATCAACATGTGAGTTGTAGCATTCACTTAACACTGCACTCTGCTGATTAATCTTAGCTTGCGGTTGTACCGGTCTTAGAATCAACGCTATAAGGCTGATTCCTGCCAGTGCTGCGGATATGTTAATTATCTTTTCTTTCATATCTTCTCCTACATGTTTGTATCATGTACCACTTCGGCAAGTGCTATTGGCAACAAATAGGTGTCGATGAATTCGTGTACATCAGCCAAGTATTTTCTTTTAATACTCTTGTATGTCGCCACGCACCCGAATTCGCGTTTTAACTGCTTGTATATATCAGAATATACTGAACCGCGAATACCACCGTCTTTGTACGCATTGCTGTCCTTCCCGCCAAGTACTTCAATTCCTTTCTTTCTAACATGTTTCTGCACTTCTTCAATCTCACAGCCGTAAAGCGGAGTTTCTTCTTCGATACTGGTTATTTTATCTTCAACCTTATCAACTCTCTCTGCGAGTTCTGTGTTTCCCTGTGCCAATAATCTAATCTGTTCAGATGTTGTCAAAGGCTTACTGTAACTTCCTGTCTTTCTGATTGACGGAAGAACTTCTGATGTAACCCATTCTGTAAATCTTTCTGCACTCTCTTTTCTGCTCTGAAAGATTGTTTTGTAAAGATTACTTTCGTCAATAAAAATCATCTTCTGTTTGCCACCATTTGTAAGGGTATCGGTAGTAACTATGCCCTTTTGTCTTAATCTGCTTTTACAATCAGAAACATTTTTGATTTCTAGCACTCTGCATATATCAGCCAAGCAAAACATAGGCTCATCATTTACTACTGCTGTTCGGACTTCTCCAAACTCTTCATTATTGAAAATTTGTAAATCGTTCATGTTTACTCCTTTCTGCCGTCGCCACATTTCTTATCACTTTTTTCTGCCATATTCTCAACTTTTCCAAGAATATAACCCTTGTCGAAATCCGACATCTTAGGAATTGCTTCTTTTAGTTTCTCAACTACTTCCTTTTCCTTTTCACTCATTTAATTCACTTCCTTTCTGTGATATAATTCCTTAAAAACTAAGGAGAATTATTATGCGATACGAACCTACACATCCCAATATGGATGACTTATTCCCACAATCCACAATACCCAAAATGCCTACATATGAAAAAGGCAAATCTCCATATGAACTTATGGAAAGTCAATCCGCCTATCTTGAAAAGACAAGCAAAGAACTTCACGATATGGCTCAATCCGCTAAATCCCAAGCTGATTCAGCTAAGGAAATTGCTAAAAGTTCCAAAACACAAGCTGATGTTGCGTTAAAAACATCAAGTAAAGCTGATGTTAAAGGCTGGATTTCTGTGATTGTTTCTATCATCTGTGCTTTAATGGAATTTGCTGTACATCATTCAGAAATAATTGATTTTGTCAAAACTTTGGTAAAATAAAATGGCAAAAAATCTGAAACAGCAAAACAAATATTGATAGCACTAATGCAACATCTGAAACAGACGGTTTCTTCATTTTTTCATCTCCTTTCTGTTCATCTGATGTACACATACTAGCACATCTAATATACAATGTCAACACTTTTTGTTGACTTAATGTACATTTTATGTTATTATACTTTTTAAGAAAGGAGAAGCTACTTATGAATGAGAGAATTAAAAGAATCAGAAATAGCCTAAACATAAGTCAAACTGATTTTGCTCAAAAACTATCTATATCCCGTTCTGCTGTTTGCAAAATGGAAAGCGGAGAAAATTATCCGTCAGAACAGACAATAAAGCTGATGTGTGGTGAATTTTCTGTTAATGAAGAATGGCTGCGAACTGGCAAGGGAGAAATGTTTATAGAGAAATCCAAAGATGAACAGATTGCTGAAATGTTAGCTGATATTCAGACAGGCGGTGAAGATACTTTTAAGCACAGGCTTGTATCTGCATTGTCTAAGCTGAATAAAGAAGATTGGGAAAGCTTGGAAAAACTGATTGACTTGATAAATAAGGAGTGATAATATAGTAATCAGGGAAAAGCCTAAAATAAGCTTAAAGGGAAGTGCTCTCAAAATATGTTTCTCGACAATTCATATTTGACGCTCAACTCTAAAAAGACCGAGGAATTTACCTTCGGTCTTTTTCTTTTACTTTAAAAGTGCTTTAATGTAGCTGTATATTGTTTTTAGCCAATGATTATTATTGCAATTATTGATTAATTCGATAATCTTTTGTCTGTATTCCTCATTCTCCATATATCCCCCTTATTGCACGATATAACACTGGTAGCGATGGTGTTATTATAGAACATCTGTTCTTGTATGTCAATCTACCCCCAGTAGATTAACAGTTTTCAGCGGTGACACTGCCAACGCCAATCAAACAGTGCCACCTAGCCGAAACTTGAAGATTCTGCCCGAACTCTCTCGGACAATTATTATTATAAATACTGATAATGTAAAAATCAACTTAAAGATATCGCAAGTTTCGACAACATTCGACAAATTATGCATATTGTGATATGATTAGCAAAATTAAATTTAAGGGGGATTTGCCTATGACAAAGAGAATTGTAAGCATTGTGCTTGTTATGTGCTTATTGAGCCTTGTAGCGTGTCAGAATAGTGTTTCTGATAGTAATGTTGAAAGTATCAGTGAAGTTCAGACAGAACAAGAAACATTATTATCAAGAGACAAGAGTGTATATCCTGGTGATATAACTGTTGAAATGCTCAAGCGTACACCTAATAAGTATATTGATAAAGAATTCAAGTTGACAGGTAATATTGTAGCAGAATTAAAGTATGATGGGGAGGTCGAAGATAAAGACGGAAATACACATACTGGCGAAGAATCCAGCGAATATATTGCTTGCTATTATTTAGCTGTTGATGGCAATAATGATGATACTGTTGTTTTGACATATTATAGAGACGATTTTGATTATAATTTGCTTGTTGGTGATAATGTGACAATGTATGGAACACTTCTTGAGGGCGGTATGGAATTTAAGAAAACAAACGGAACAATAACAACCATTCCTGCTGTTATGGCTGTTATGATAGATTTGAATAATTAAAATATTACCGGGAGTATTGCACTCCCGGTATCTTTATTAAGGTTAGACTAATTCACAATCGGCTACATTGACCGCTGCGAATAATTCTCCGTCATGCACAAGTACAACCCTGTCTCCATTTTTTTCTGATACTGTATACTCGTCATACCAAGCCTTAATAGGCGTGCCGTCATAATCAGTATCGCCGACAAATCTCACTGTGCTACCCTCTTCAATGTCTTCACTAAATGGGATATCAGTAGGTGTATCATCAGAACTTGCACCGCCGGCAAATTCAAGATTAGCAATATTTACTGCGGCTGTGATTGTTGTACCGATACCTATAACAATTCTGTCTCCGTCCTCTTCAATTACATCATATTCATCATAGTACACACTAAATCTGTTGCCGTCATAATCAATGTTATCAAGAACTCTGGCTTTCTTGCCGTCACCGTGGTTTACTGTATCTGTGTTGACATCATTGTCATTATCATAAATGCACTTAACAAGGCTGATGTTATCCTCGTCAATAGCAGCAGTAGTTACGCCATCAACCCCGATAACAACTCTTCTGCCACTAGCCGATAAGACACTGTACTCATCATAGTAAGTGCCGAATGGCTCGCCATTATCGTACTGGATAGCGTTAATAACCTTAACTGTATCGCCTTTATGATACTTAGTATCTGGTACTGGCTCATAGTCTGGTACTGTGATTTCTTCAACGACATGGTCTGTGCAATAATCAGTGTAGCAATAGTTCTGGTCTACTGTCTGTCCGTTAATCTGTGTACCTCTAAGATAATTAATACTTCCGCCGAACTGCCACATATCATAATCAACGGCAATTCTAGGTTCTGCATCTGAATACTTTGCTACCCAAACGGCATAACCAGCTTCTTTTACTCTCGAAATATCTACATAATTGTTAATGCAGTTCTCATATGAGTATAAGCCGACATTCTTATATCCTGCATTTCTCATTTCGTCAAGGAATGCCATAATAATGTCTGTAAGGTCGTTACCAGTAACCATGCCTGCTTCAACATCATAGAACACTGGGTAGCAGAATGATTTACCTGCTAAAAGCTGTGCAAAATATCGTGCTTCATTTACAGCTTCATCATTACTTAATGCGTTACCGAAGAAATAGGCTCCTTTGTGGATTCCTGCACTTTCCAACTTGTTATAGCTGTTCTCAAATTCTCTATCTTCGTATAAGTCATCATCAGCACCGCCTGCCTTGATGATTGCAAAGTCTACACCCTTATTATCCTTTGCACTTTTGAAATCAAAGTCTCCCTGCCATCTTGATGTGTCAATTCCGAATAACTTACTCATAAATTACCTCCTAAATTTAGAAAAATGTGTATCAAAAAAGCACCTTAGTGGAAACACTGGGGTGCTTGATTGTAAATATTATATTGTTAATGTTATGCGGCACTGCCAACCTTACTAATTGCTCATTCCGCGACTAAACTGCAATAATATTAAATGCACCGGTGCAATTACTAAGGCAGTATCTGAAACCTAACTAAATATAAGTGAGCCTGTAATATAATCACCCTTTTGGAATTCGCTTGTAGCCCATGCTCCTTTATTACCATCTTTTGTATAATATCGAGCAAAAGCATAATGCTGGCTTGCAGAGCTATATAACAATGTTGTTCCATAGCCTATCAACTTTGCTCGAACTACACCTGTGGCATCATAAGGAGTATAATTACTTTCCAATACTTTACTAAAGCTAATGCCCATATTTTCAAGAACTGTTTCTATGTCATAATATCCTGTAAAATTATTCTGTGTAGAATCTTGTGTTTCAATTTTGGAGGCATAGTATAAAATCCCTGTTTTGGTAGATTTATTATAATAGCAATAATTATAGCCATAACCTTCAAGAGTACCATTTATACTTGCAATATTTTTGCAAAAAGAGTTTTTAACGTCAATATTACTGTTTAGTTGCGTAACTTCATCACGAAGATTACTAATCATATCATTGTTATTCTTAATGCCTGCGTCCATTGCATTTAAGTTTGCCGCACTAAGCGGAGTACTTTTACTTGGCGATTGTTGCCAGTTTACACGGCTATACGAAAGAAATCCAGTTAAGCTCATAGTTTACCTCCTGAAAAATAAGAGTGCAGGCTTAAACCCACACTCTCTGATGATTTATTCTGTTATTGTTCCTGTTATATCTGTCGTATCTGAACCGATTGTCTGCTGTTCATTCTTTAGCAGCTTATTGACTTCAAGCTTGAAATTCTCATAGTCATTATCACATTGTGTCTGATTTGCAAGGTATAGTTCCTTGTTAGTGATTGTCTGACTAATTGTCAGTGAACCAGTTTCTGGTACAGCCGCATACATTGTCATGGCTGATTGACCATTAATCACTGATGTTCCGCTTAAGTTTGTTGTCTTTGCTATACTTAACATATTGTTTTCCTTTCTTTCTAACTACTCCATGTATTTGAACTCCAGTCCCATGAAGCTACTACTGTGTCATCTACATATATTCTTAATACACTTCCATCCCAATCAAATGTAACAGGGTTGTTTGTATACATTGCCGGATAGCATCGTCTTGCTAATGACGGATGATATATAGATATATTGTTACAATCTGTGTCAAATCTTACCGTAGCTTCTGAATCTACATATAGAACCCCCTTTCTGATATCTACGCCAAAATCTGTAATAGCATTTATTACCACATTATCATCTCCAATAATGTTAACACCGTGTGCATCAATGTTGTTATGTGTTTTAACATTTGGACTGTACATTTCTATACTATATGGTGATTCCTTCAAATAAGCATCTCCATAAGATAATTTAATCGCACTATATGTTGATTTATCAGTCTCTATATCAATAGAACCTCCTGTTATTTTCGCATTGCTCGATATCAGGTTATCACATCTTATAGTTCCATCTGCTGAAATAGTTGTATTAGTAGATGCAAGTGTGAACAGATTACCATTGATATTAACAGACTTATTACCGCTAATATTAATTGTTCCTTTAGCTTTAAGTGTTATATCGTCTGCAATCGCTTCAATGGCGGATTTAAGTTCTCCTGTCGTTGGGTCTTTCTTAATGTATGCTTCAAGGCTTGCTGATGTAGCATAACTTTCAAGGCTCTTCTTAGTTGCATAATTATTAGAGACTTCCAACTTGATACTGTTACTTTCTGCTGTTATAGCCTGTGTTATAGCGTTGTTCATAGCTTCTGTAGTGCTATAGTCTGTAAGAGCATTTTTTGTCACATAAGTTGTAGAAATTTCACTCTTGATACTATTGCTCTCTGCACTAATTGCCTGTGTAATAGCATTATTAACTTGTACAGTGGTGCTATAGTTGTCTCTTATATCAATCTGTGTCTTACTTAATTCAGAGCTGATTGTATTAAGGTTCACCTTTAACGCGGCATTTTGATTAAGAAGATAAGCGATTTCGGTTGAAGATATTTCTTTCCAACCGTGCGTTCCGTCTATTTTTTTAATCCAACGCCACGCTCTGTTCTGTGCTTCCCAATACGCTATAATGCCTACATAATTATCATATTCTGCTTCTGTGTATTCCCATGTGCTATCACTAGGGTATCTATCATCGCTTGGATATATAGGTACACTCCACTCATTAGCTGGATAATTATCCTTAGTCGGCTCGTATGTCACCTGATATACCTTGAAATCATCGTTGAGTTGCTTGTAAACATCTCCTATTTGCACGCCGAAGCTATCAAGCGTACTTGTAACTGTATTGAATTTGCTTTCGATAGACTCTCCATTGCGAATATCAGTCCACCACAACTTTTGGTCAATAAAATCTTTAGATTGCTTAATAGCCGAACCCCATAATGTAGAATTGCCGCCAACGGTTGTCTGAATACTCTTAAATACGCTATCAAGGGTTTGCTGTTCACTATCAACATATATCTTCGTTGAATTAAGCGTGTGTGAACCATCATTGTTGATAACATTGAACAGCGATTCTATATTTAACTTGCTTGCGGCAATATCAGCATTATCCTTAACCATATCATCACGGATAACTTGTCGTTGAATACCTTTGTCTGTTAATCCAATAGCGTCAAACATCAAATTGCCTGATTTATCCCAGATATACATGTTGTAATCTGAATTAGCGTCTTTACCTATCTGAACCCTAACCCTATTGCTGTCAGATATTTGAATTGTATTGTCTTTCCACTGTGACTTGCCATCTTCGCTGTGAACAAGTACATTAGTAGTATTAATGTCAAGTGCTGTGATTTTGCTTGCGTCAAGACTATCAATCATTGCTGACTTAATCTGCGCTTCTCCCAAAACAGCAATAACAGAATTAGAGAAATCCGTTGTTATTGTTGTTCCTGTTGCTGAACCGAATATTAATGTCTTGATATCAGCTACACTTGCGTCAAGTATGCCAACTTTCTCATAGTCTACTTTAAGATTTGCAATATCCGCATTAACAGCCTTAAGGCTTTCCACATTATCCTCGCTTGTTGTGTCAGCTACAACATTGATTGTTCCTGCCGAATCATCAAGCCCATACTTAACCAGCTTAACTTTCTTAGACTTAACAACCTGTGCTCCTGCAATAGAACCGATAGTGCCATTCATAATTACATTAAGTGGGTACTTGTCATTGCTCTTGAAATCATCATCATTAAGCAATGTAGCTTCCTGTGCTGGATTAATGAATAATACCTTTGTGAGTGATGAATCTGATTCATCATCAAACTTGCTATTAGCCGCTACAACTGCTGAATAGCTGATAGGTGCTGCTGTTCCATCGTAATCAATAGGTGCTGTGCAAAGTGCGTCATAGCTGTCATTATCAACCTTTGCAGCGATTGACATAGCAATCTGATTGATAGCTGTACCAAGTGGGTCGCCATAACCAGATAATACTGATTCATCTGTAAGCTCTACAGCCTTACCTGCTTTCTTAACCTTTGCTTCTGTTGTAGATGTTGTAAGTACTGTTGTACCCATAGCAACACCTTCTGCTACATCTTCTGCGTCACCAATATAAGCATACTTTGGCACAACGATTGTGCTTCCTGGTCTGCCTACAAGTGTTGTATCAACTCTTGCAATAGGTGAGAACTTAATCTTCTTTGGCAACTTAGCTGATACCATATCAGCCATTACCTGTGGATCTACTAAATTTGCTAACTTAGTCTGTGGCATAGTTTATTTACCTCCGTTTTCTACTCTGTGAACTTCTTATAAAGTTCTGGATTCTTATTTTTGAACTCCACTCTTTCGTGGTAATTCATCTTGTTGAACTGTTCCTGTGTTATCGTGCTTTCTTCTCCACCGCCTGCATTAATAGCCGGTCTTGATTTAAGCCACTCTGCCTTAGCTTCTTTAACCTGTCTTTGCACTTCATTGGCAATTACAGTTGCTATAAGGCTATGGTCTGCATCTGCAACTGCCTCAATCAAAGAATCAATATCCTTTCCATCGCCTATAACTTTCTGATAAGCATTGACAGCTTTCATATGATTAAGCTCTTTGCTCATGTTCTCGAACTTTTCAGCCTGCAACTTTTCAGCTTCCGCCTTTGCTTCCGCTTCCTGTTCTTCTGCTGTCTGCTTTGAACGAAGTTCTTTCTTGTACTTAGCTGCTTCTGAACTGGCTTTATCGGAAGCGTTCTTATACTTCTCTTTTTCAGCTCTTTCACTAGCAAGCTGTGCCATAAGTTCTTCTACGCTAGGTGTCTGTTCTTCGTTCTGTGGCTCATTATTAGTTGTTGGTTCTGTTGTTGTGTTAGTTACATCTGCCATAATTTCTTTACCTCTGCTTTCTGCGTTTTTTGTTGTTCTCTCAACTTCTTGCGATATTTGTATTGCCCTTTCTCTAGGGCATATAAAAAGCCACAAGGTATTTCTACCCTGTGGCTCAATATCAATTTATTTATCTGTTCTGCTCTTATCTATAACTGGACTATTTTCTGTCTGGTCTGATAAGTCTTGCATTGTGCGGTCTTTGTTAGGCGATTGTTCGCCATCTCCGCCCTCTGCTTGATTCTGTGTGTCTTTGCTAATTATGCTGTCTTGATATGCCTTAACCATTTCTCCGCTTCTTGCTACAACATCGTTAGGGTCATCAAAAAATGGAATTGCATCAACTGTATCTTTAAGACTAAATCCGTGGCTTATCAATGTCGCCATAGCGTTAACCTTAGTTGACATTTCATAAGTTTTTTGTCGCTTAATGTTAGGCTTTACATCTCTTGCCCTTAATTTAAGTAATGGATTACTGCTATTAACATTGTTTGACAGCTTAATAGCCGCAAGAACAACTTTTATTTCTTCCATTTTACAGCCATCAGTAATTAATTGCTGTTTTGCCGCCGCTGTTTCAGCCTGTGACCAGCCTGTTGCATCTGACATTGCAACTCCTGTACTGCCACCGCTATTATCATTTCGTTGTGGAACATTGCATTTCTGCAAGATTATCTGTCGCCTTGATTGGATATTGTTAAGCATACCTGTGTAATCGTAATTAATTGCAAGTGGCTCAACTATTGGAGTTTTGCCATCTGCTGATGTGTAGGTCTGCATCCATTCTCCGGATTTTGGTTTCCTTACTTTTTTAGTGATATGTGGTGTTCCGTCTTTATCAACTGTTGTTTCCTGTTCAACCGGGAAATCAACATCATTTGTGTGCCATACTGCCTGTGTGTTCTGTTCGACATCATTGGTAAAATCTGAAATGAGTAGGTTTAAGTTATCCATTTCAGATATTTGCCGTTCAAAACAGCCCATTCTATCAAATGACCTTGTATATTCAATAATAGGAATTTTATGTAATGGATTCTCTTCCCCACTTCTCTCTAAAAATCCCCATTTTGTTTTTCCTTTTTCTGTTCCGTTTGTGATTTTTATCCCATCCGTAATTTCATAACGAATATCTTTTGTAAAACAGGTGTAATATCTTGCACCGCTATGTTTGTCTTTGATATAAGTGCCTGCAAGAATAACCCTCTTGTCACTATAAGCTGTTGACCTTACAACAAATGTTGTTCTTGGGTCTAATACATCATATGTGAAATAGCTTTCCCCATCCTCATATTCTGTATTTACATCAATAAGGACATATCCAACGCCACCGATTTCAACATATCTTGCAAGCTCCTGTTGCTTTTGTCTTGCGTTCTGTGATTCGTAACAACTGTTTAATTCTGCTATAGCTTCTGTGAAATTAGAATCCTCATTGTCGCCATTTTGAACTAGCGTTATAGGATTTCCCCACTTAAAACCTAAATTAAACTCTGTGACCTCGTTAGCCACATTGTCACAGCACTCACAGTCAATGTCTGGTCTGTAAGTCTTTGGATTCTTCCTAACTATCGGCTGTATTCCTGCGTCATAATCAAGAAGAAACTGTATTCTGTTGGAATTAATATCATGTTCCAAAATTGCTTCACGCAAAATTGGTATTATATTGTCAGGTGTTATTTCTTTTGCGCCTGTATAAATAGCAATTCTTCCTGTCTGCATTATCTACACCTCTAATAAAATGTCATACCGCTTGAACTTCTGCTTTGTGGTATTTCCTTAATCTGAAAATCATCATCATCGTTAGGCACATACCATATCCATTTGTGGCAATGCTTGCACGCTAACTTATGTGTTCGTGGGTCTTTGCTGTCTGCCTTAGTTAAGAATTTGTGGCAGTTCGGACACATAATTGATTTATCTTTACTCATATAAAAATTCATATCTTTACCTCATTGCATAACAAAAGCACCGCCGCAATTAAGCAACGGTGCTTCTGATAAGGATGTGTTTATGAAGAAACATCTTTGTGACTTCTTACAGATATACTATACCACGCCGGCAATGTGACATTCTATGACATCTTTTACAAATATTCACTTCCATATTTGTCTTCAAAGGCTTGTAGTGCTTTAGCATGTATTCTATGTACCTGTCGCCAACACCAGCCTGTTTCATTTGCAATTTTTTCAAACGTGAATTTTCTGACATATCTTAGAAACAATACTGTATAATAATCTTCATTGTTTATCTGTTCTATCTGCTCTATTATTTTATTTTTTACATCAATGTATTTGTCTATAAGCTTGTCAAGGCTTTCTTCCATTTGTTCAAGTCTGACATATCCGCATCCTGTTTTGTCCGGATCTGATGATGACATAACTCTTTCTTCATTAACAACCGCTGATATGCTGTATGATAATTCTTTATACTGTGTTATTTCTATCAACTTATTATCAATTATCTTATTGTAATAGCTTATCTGGTTAAGATAGTCCTTAGTTGTCATATAAACCCTCCTCTTATATCGGACTTGACATTATTACTGTTTGTGTTGCCTTTTTATCTATTACTATTGCAAGCTGTGTTATCGAATCGCTTGCATCATCGTGTGGATTTTTACCCTCTGATGTATACATTGTAAATTCATCCATAGCATCTTGATACATCTGTGTTCTTATGTAAGTTGGTCTATCATCTATCGCAAGATATTGTCTACTAATGAGGAAAATGAATATCTCTTTTACTCTGTCAGAATAGCCTTTAATTTTTTCCTCTTTAGGTAGTTTTGTATTTGCGTAATATGGAATAATTCTACAGAAATATACATTTTGCTTTTTCATTTCAGTTTTAATGCTATCTGTCATCAGCTTTCCACCAGCATTTTGTTCAATGTGTAATTCTGTTATATAGTGTTTTTTGATAGCTGCTACAATTAGAGGAACTGTAACCGCTTGTGTGCCTTTCTTGTACACCCAGTCTATAATATATCTTTGTTTTCCACCAAAGTCCGCACATATTGGCATTGATAAGTTATCAGCTCCGCCAAACGCCGGATCGCATAATGCAATTACTTTCCGTTCTTTGTTTTCTAATTCATCATCAAAATCTCCGTTAAAGAATCTTAATTCATTATCTGGAAACAACAATCCCTCACGAACATAAGGTTTTTGCATAAACTTAGCCATCCATTCAGCCTTGTCAAGTTTTTCTCTCATATCCCTGTAATATGCTGTTGAAAAGCCGTTTATTTCATAATCAAAGTTACTCTCATCATTTTCATTAAGTGCCGGTATTCTTCTGAACCTGTATTGTGGGTCATTTTCGTATTGTTTTCTCATTCGTTCCAATGGGTCAAGGACATTCCATAATGTACCTACCATCAATTCTCTTGCACCATCGTTTTTTCGGTCAACCATCTTGTTTAGATACTCTTGATAGGTATTTTCCATTCGCATAGGTGATAATGAATGTTCTCTATCTCTTACCAAATCATCCACATACAAATATCCATCTTTTGATACATCAACTGCACCAGTCCAGGTTCCATCAATACCACGGCAAGTAACTGTCGCAAATCTGTCTGGATTTCCAAGAGTTATTGTAAATTCATCAGCACTTTTATCTGTTACAAGTGGTTTATTTGCGTATTCTGGATTCCAAAAATAAAATAATTCAGAAAATGTATATTCTTCCGTAGTAAATAAGTTCATAAGTTCTTTATAAAAGCCTTTTGCAAGTATTCCAGAGTGACCTCCCATAGCTGAATGGCTATTAGGTCTGCGTAATGATACCCACGCAAGAAAGAATATACAAATTGTGGACTTTCCAACTCTTGACGGCATTGATAATCCATAAAATTTAATTATTCTGTTATCAAGGTCTTGCAAATCATTGACAACTATTTTAAGGGTGTGTCGTCTTGGGAAATAAAACCTTTTGCTGTAATGTCTTTTCCGCTCCATATAAAACATAAAGCTCTCAAAATCATAATAGCTTTCAGTTTTAAGAGTTTTATACCATTTATCAATTAAAGGATATTCTTCATCGTTGTCTTGAGCATATTTTTCTAAGTCCCATATTCCAACGCCGCTATGCTCCACGCAAAACTGTTCTATAATCTCTTTACAGCGTTTTGTTAGTTGTAATCCATACTGAATATCCTTTTCAGTTTTAATTGCCACTTCTGACGCTTCTATGTATGCGTCCATAACGCTTTCATCTATTCCATTTTTCTCTATGTAATTTTCATATCCATTAACTGTGGAAATAAGGCTCTGACTAGCCATAAAGAAAAGCACCTCCACTTAAAAGCAAAGGCGCTTATAGACCTCTGCCTATAATTTTTCTAGGTTAGCAACTAACTCTGTTTGTTAGCCGGTAAAATTTTGTTAGAATAATACGTCACGGACAGCCGGATGTAATTTCTGCACAAGTGCATTATAATCATCAATTACATATCTTGCTGGAATCATATATGCTTTAATGCCATATCTTTCTGCTGTTTCCCTTTCAATGTAGCAGCCACTCCAATCATAGTTCTCCGCAATTCCTATGAACACATCAGCCTGCGCCAGCTTCTTAAGACTTTCACCTAAATACCATACAGCTTCATTGTTGTTTTTAGGTGGATTATCCTCGATATAACTGTCGATAAGCTCTAATTCCTCGCCCTCGTATATTTCAGCAATCTTTTTCATTTTCTGAATACTTGCTTTGATTTCTTCCTCTGTTCTGCCTTTCATCGGCACACTTACAAATAACTTCTTCATAGCTTCTATCTCCTTTTCTATGTTTTATCAGCCTTTAACTTTCTAAGGTTAGCGGCTACAATCAATTTGTAGTCGGTAATATCACTTAATCAATATCTGCAATGCTTTCTACAAAGCAATTGTAGTAGATATATCTCTTACCATTAAAATCAAACTTAACATATTCACCATCGTTTGTATCAATATCAATCTTGCCTTCATATGTTGCAAGTTCTTTACCATCTGCCGTGTATACAGTAATTGTTCTTTGCATACCGCCATTTACATCACTTTTCATATCTGTTACCGCTCTGTCCCATGACGCACATCCGGTCATTCCCAAGCACAATGTCAGTCCTAATACGACTGCTATAATTTTCTTTTTCATAATTTCTTCCTTTCTGCTCGTATCAAATAATATTTAATTTCTGAAATGTCTTATATATTTTCGGGGCTTGAATTGCAAGCCAGTCAACCATTTCCTCATTCTTTGCCCATGCACCATCAAACCGATTTGAACTATCAGACAGCCCACTCTCATTCAGAAAAGCGTGCATAACTTCATGTCTTAAGGTCTTTTTGCGATATATTTCCTGTGCTTTTTCATCCATGCCTACAAAATATTTTTCTTCGGACATATCGGCAACTACAATCAACTTGTTTTCTTCTTCACAATAGCCTGCAAGACCTTTTTCCTCCATGTAGCTGTCCTCTGATACTTTGTGGGTTTCGATTCTGTATTCTGTTCCAAGAATATCTATTTTCATTGTATTACCACAAACAAGAAACTCGTTCTGTGATACTTTTCTTTCCGAGTGGGCTTTGTCTAATTCTTTTTGAAGTCTTGTTATTTCTTCTTCCATTGTTTTAATTATATTTGGGCTTCCCATATTCTCACTCCTTAAAGCAATCTTTCAGTGCTTGCCATCTGCTTTATATTTACGATAGTTAAATGTCATTGTAAACAATGGTATTCTTGTTAAATTCTTTGTCTTGTGTCTTATCCAACGATTAACAATTCTCTTAATCATCATTCTTCCCCCATAAATTATCTGGTAATTCCTCGCCGCCATAAATCTTGTTAGCATATTTCTTAAATGTCGGCACGCTGCAACCTGCTACTTTTGCCGCCTTTACCTGTGAAGCCTGCCCCGATATGTACAGGTTAATTGCTTCATAAAACTTATCTTTGTTTAGTGGGTGTACGCCCATAGCCATAATAATCACTCCTTATTTCAAATATTTCTGTGCTAAGTTTTCTCTTATCATTCCAGACATGAAATGCTGCAAGCTCTTAGTTACTTCTTTGCCATTAATCTTGTATTTTGTCTGTAAGTAATAATCTATTAACTCTTTGTAGTAATCATCAAATCCATAAGCAGAATTATCACTCATATAATTACCAACTGGCTCAAAGTAATTAATAACTATCTTTGTCAAGGCCTGTTCTGTAATGCGTATATGGCTCATATTTAAAGTTTTATTGTATTGCTCAAGGAAATAGTCAATAATATGCTTTAACTCCTCTATTCGCCAATCTGACGGCTCGCAATCAGCAAATTCAACAGCAAGGTTTTTAATCACATCAGATTCGCTTCCGCCTTTTTCAGCTGAAAAAGCATATATATCTCCTCTTGAAGAATCTTTAGATTCTGAAAGAGCATATTTATTCTCTGTAGTATAATCTCTGTCTATATTCTCTGTAGTAATCTCTGGTAATGGTCTGTCGTTTTGTCCTTCTCGACAGGTCATTTTGTCCTGTCGGTCTGTCATATTGTCTTGTCGATTTGTCATTTTGTCCTCATCGGAATTAAATTCATCCACAAGCTCTTGCAATTTTTCAGTATCTATTGTGTACCACTTTGTTTTATCAATACCCAATTTGTTATAATTAGCAGATACAACAACTCCTTTATTTTCAAGCCTTGTAAATGTTCTCTGTATCGTTTTTTCACTCCAATACGGAAAATCTTTAGCTTTCCAATCGCTGTATGAGTTATATACCCAATATCTGTCGTCAATAAAATTTTTACCGGCTTTTTTGTTAATTCCTAGCCAATAATTTAATTGATTTAACACTATTGCTTCGTTTAAATCACCTAAAACAAGTGCTAAATCAGTGTTTACAATAAGTGTTTTTGATTTGTCAATAAATAATTCTTTAAAATTCATAAATTACCTCCTGTGAAAGATAACAGCACTCCGCTTGTGCTTAATCTGTGAATAACAAAAACAACAAACAGGCAGTCACAGTTCTGCTTTTCGGTAGCTAACCTAGTTTGTTGTAATCGGATAGACAGGACTTGAACCTGTGACTACTTGAACAAATCAAGCGTTACTCTCAACTGAACCACTATCCGTTGTACAGTTTCTTGTGTTGGAAAGTATTTATGGCACTTCATTACACTATTTGCCATCCTGTTCGCAAATCAACCAACACAAACATTTTAATTATTTCAGCAGGGAATACTGCAACGCCTGCTTATTCGGGAGCTACCCGAAAACTTGCTATGGTGAGGATTTGCACCTCCACATGACACTTAAGACGAGTTATCTAAGTTGCAGATTTCAACTCATAAATCTACTGCAATACTGGCTACCTATTTCAGCACATAGCAACTTACTCACACCTCTTAACCTAATCTTATTCAGAAGCCTGTGTACGCATAGCCAAAGCCTGATACTCTGCTCCCTGCATTTCTAACTCATAACCTTTTTTATTTTTTGAAATTTTTTGGAATTTACTCGGCTGAATTAGCCGTTTTCTGATGTGTTTATTGAATATCTTATGAATAATTAAGATGTGTCTATTATACACCTATCTATCAGATTTGTACAGTAGATTTATTGATTATATTATATGGGTTATTATCAGGACTATATATTAATAAATATAATGGTTATTGTATATAGTTTAATAAATTATTATTGGTTGGTTATGTATATATAAATATATATAATAAGCCTTTTTATCTTTGGGAATATTTGAGCGACTTAGTTAGGCTCGTAATGCGTGCATATATAACCCCCACGCCCTGCGTTTGTGAATAATGCACAATGAAATCAGCCAGAGCGGAGCCGTTGCGCAATGAATAATTATCACGCAATCGCTGTTAATCCGCTTGTTCACTAGCTTTGTCGTGCTTTTATCGCTCAAATGTTCTGTTTTATCACTTCGCTAAAGTCTAATTTAGCGAAATGCTGTTATCGTGAGCCAAACAGCTAGAATCCGCTTATTTACTGGCTTTGTGTGATTTCTTGTACATCTTGCACAATAATTTCTTGTTGTGCAATTTGACGAACATTAGAGCCTTGAGCATTTCCAGATGTGCCAAGCTGTGGAAGGTCTGCGGCTGTTTTAATGACCTTTGCGGCGCTTTCTCTGCTGACGCCCGGAAGATTCCACGCATAATGTCTGTTAAGTATTGCAAGGATGCCAACAGGGTTTTTGTTGCCGGTTGCGAGCTTGTTTGATAAACTTTCTTCACGAAAAATGCGCAGTTTTTCCGCGATGTCGAAACTTTTTGTGCTTAGTTTCCTTTCTCCAGCTCCCCAATCTTGAATGGTGTCTCTATTAATTCCAGTTAATAAGCTAAAGCCTATAACACTACATTCTTTATCATATACAGCACACAAGTAATAATATATATATAATATATACTCTATTTTATCATAATCATACATATTAAAATTATTATCCATAATACAATTAGTGTTATTTTTATTAATATTATTACTTAACTTTAATATGCTTTTATCACTGAAAACATATTTATTAATATACATTAGGGCAGCATTCCATCTGCTTTGCGGTTCTTTGGTCATATCTTCGATATTGTGTTCTTGGCAGAATTGCGATAAATAAAGCTCTATGTCATTCTGAAATACTTCCGGCGTGTCTAGCGTTTCCTGTACTTTCTCCATGTGTTCCCCTTTCTGCTGGATCTGTTCCAGCTAATTATATTTTAATGCAAATAAAAAACACCCAATAACTATTATATAATTATCGGGTGTAAATCTTATATATTTAATTATTAGCAATATAATAACACAATAAATATAATTAATCAATAGGCATTAAAAAAGCGGTGTATATCTGTTATACACCGCCTAAATATTATATATTATATATTAATTGTTTAACAGCTCTTCTTTTAACTCATTAGAATATAAATATTCATTCATTCGCTGGAGCTGTTCCAAGCTTTCAACTTCCACGGTTTCAAAACTATATGGGCACGCCATCCCGTCATATGACTTTATTAAATACGCTTGCAAGTCGTCTACATCTTGGAGCTTTTCCCACTCTTCCCAATTAGTGACCGCCTCTTCCTCCTCTGGCTTAAAAAGCTCTTTCAACTCCTTGAATGTGTACAAAACACATTCGCTTTGTGCGTTCCTTTCGTTCTTGTCAATAATCGTATATGCTTTCATATCATTTGCCAGCTCTTCGCTTATTTCCTCTTCTGTAATTGGCTTTCTGTTTTCTGCTCCGATTATTTCGTCAAGACTTGCATCAATATCTGCAAGCGCCTTTTCTCTGTCAAATCCTAATTTAACAACTTTGTTTAATAAATCTAATGTTCTCATAATTGTTTACCCTCCAGCATTTAGCTGCCTTTCTTTTAATTTCTGTCATTATAATAGCACTGATATTAGTGTCTGTCAACAGGTTTATTTAAAAATATTTTATTTTTTCCTCGTCCGTTGGTGTTACCTCTATAATATCCGACGGCTGGCACTTTAATATAATACATAATGTATTAATTGTGTCTGTTGTTATGCCTTTTCCCTGTCTTATATTCTGTAGTGTCGCTTGACTAATTATCTTGTCTTTGCGCATTTTTGTACTTGTATATCCTCTGTTAGATAATTCCTTAAGCACATCTATTTTATATCTCCACATCTGTTTTGCTCCTTTCTCATAAGGTTACAAACATTGTATATTTTTTATGTTTAAAAGTCAATCAAAATATCGTATAAAATCTCTAATTTTGGTGTTGACAAGCACTAATATTAGTGTTATTATAATCTTGCAAATAAAAAAGGCGGTCGCCCCGACCAAGGAAACGAACCGCCACCAATCAAAAAAGAAAGGTAAACCGATTATATCACAGTCGGCGAAATGGTACAAGGTTATGAGATTTGAAGTTAAGGATGACACAATTACAAGTGAAACATTAGGTAAAACAGATATTTATAAAATAGTTAAAAAGATTCCATTTGGTTTCTATGTATGGAATATCGGCGAGAATATGGGGAGTGATGAATATATTCCACTTTGCCAAGATTTGTATCCGGGAATTAAAGATGATCACTCTATCAACTTCGACACTTTAAGAGCTATTAAGCTACCAAAAGAAGAGGTTGAGTTATTAAGAGAAGCCGCAGGCTGGGGAGTTAATAGCTTAGAGACAGCAAGAAAGGTATTAAAGAGCCGCCGCCATAGTTATATGGCTGAAAAGAAGAGAGAAAGCGCACGCAAAACAATAGTTATATTTGAAAGGATTACAGAATAAGGAGGATTAAATATGAATTGGCAAGTTATAGAAACACAATATTTCAGTAAATTTGAAAGTCCTAAAGAAAAAATTGTGGCACAATTTGATACCTTAGTTTTAGCGGAGGATTTTGTTAATTTAGTTATTCCAAAAGATACACGCGACAGATTCAAGATTGAACATATTAACAAGGAGGTGTAGATTATGAAGATTTTATTTGAAAAGATTAAGAAGCTGGAACAGCTGGAAAAAGTCGCAGACGAAGCAGAGGCAAGATATACAGAACAGCCAGAAAGCGAAGAATTAGGAAATGCCTTCGATGAAGCATACAAGGCAGAATTTGACGCATATATCAGCACTGCGAAGTATATCGAATATATGACAGGCGGTGCGGTTAATTTTATGACTGCTAAAAAGTTGATACAGACTAAACGTGCGGAGCTTTTGCAGCTCTTAGCATAATTAGCAAGGTTGGCGCTTCCGGGGTTCGATTCCCCGGCTTGCTCTACCCGTAAGGGAATAAATAAAAGAAAGGTAAAAACATTATGAACAGATTAGAAGAAGCAAAAAAGGCATTTTTAGAAGTTAGACACATTTTGACAGAAAAGCATGAAGATTTTGCACTTGCGAAGGCATACAAGAAGCCTTGGAAGTGGTACAGGGAACACACAACACAAGAAGCTATTGAGATTTTAAGAGCAGAAGTAAAAGCAAATTAACCGCCGCAGAGGATGCCAGCCGGACCGATACCGGCGGCGGTTTTTGCCAAATGGCAAATAATAAATATATGGAGGTGATACCGTGAAATATGTACATTGGCTAAAAATTGACGGATATTCGAAACTTGAAGAAACTGCTTTACAATTTCAATCTATTGAAAATTATTTAAAAGCCTATCCAAAGGCTAAAGCTATGTTATATCAATATGATAGTGGCTCATTTAATTGGATAGTGCGCTTAGAGTGCGAACAGTGTTATAATGATTTAGATTTAGACGTCAATAGCAGCTCAACAAGATTAGAAAGATTTTCATCTAAACCAAAGAACATAGGAAGAGAAAGAATTTTCAAATTTCCAGAACATTACAAAAAATATATTGAATAAGGGCGTACAATCTGCGCCCTTTTCGGCTTGCTCTGGTTTGGCTGGTTCGATTCCAGCCACAAGCATTAGCATATATTTATATGCTTTTCTTTGCGTACCTTGAAAAAATAATATAATAATGCTATGCTTATATATAAGGCTTTTTGTGCCTTTTTAGGTGTACAAGTGTACCCAGTTGGGGTAGCGTGCGTTCTGGTGGATTTTCCAGAACTGGCGACAGCTTCCACAACTTGCAAGGGCATATTATACCCATTTTATACAACGCTGTCAAAAGCGTTTTAAGGCTGTTTTACTTTGTAGACTTATAAGTCTACATTGACACAATAAAACCGCCGTACAGGGCAAGCCACAAAGCCACAACGTCGAAATTGTAAGCCACAACTACAGCCGCAAAGAATCAGCCATAGACTTTAGCGTGTTAAAGTTCTAAAGTTTTTTATCAATTTTTCAAGGCAAATCCGAACGAAATTGAGGTCAAATTTTGAAAAAAGTTTTTCACGGATTTTTGAATACAAAATTGCATATGACGGGGGTATTTGAAATGGCGCATTATAATTTTGTGAGAAATTTTTTTAATTTTTTAAGTAGGATTTGAACGAAATCTGAACCAAATTTTGAAAATTGTCAAAATCGAAATTGCGAATATAAAATGCCATACCTGGGGGCGTATCGAATGCGTTACCTCGAAATTTTTTGACAACATTTTTCTGTATAAATCAATGCCTTACTTGCATACCGGCATTGACTAAGCTCATATATCAACAATTCCTTAGTCATAGTCGGATTAGTCTTTTGAATCATCTTTAACAGCTCATCAATACTCATTATCCCACTCTCCTAACTGCTCCAAGTACCATATCAACAATATCAAACACTTCATCCCCATAAGTTGCCACAAAATCACACAATATTTCTTCCTGTTCGATAGGCAAATACACATCATAGGACATACAGATTGCATGGCATACTTCATGTATCAGCACTTTGCGTTGCATAAATCCACGCAAGGCATTTGATAGATAAATTGTATGTGTATTTCTATCAGTTACACCTAAGCTGATTGTGCCGTCTGACCGCTTTAATTCGCCCGAATTTGAATTTTTATATTGCACTTGCCAGATTGTGCCATTGATGCTAAAAATCATCTGTATGCTCCTTTCTGAATAAAACAAAAACCACTAACCGATATTGGCTAGTGGCGTTTGCTTAATGTATTTAATTGTTATGCACTCTTTACACAATAACATATCATCATTTCCTTAATTACCAACTCATAAGCTGGTTTAAGGTCTTTATCGTTGGCAATTACATATAGCTTGTTGATTTTCTTAAGTTCAGACTTTTTAATGTCTGGTCTTTCTTCCAAAGCTCTGCCGACAGCTCTCTGAACTCTATCATCAAGCCTGCAATTTCTTTTCTGCATTAGTCTTTCGTAACTTTCTTTTCTTGCATACGAATATCTCTTATCTCTGGTATCACCTTTGTTAAAGTAAGGACTTTCAGCAATCTTTGTAATGCAAGAATTGACCCATTTCTGGAAGTTCTCAACATCATCTACTCTTTGGAATGTTTCAGCAATAGCATTCTGTGTCTGTTTTACTTCTCTGACTTCTTTTGCAAGTTGCTTCTGTTCAAGCTCATTTCTTGATATTTGCTGTACAAGCAAGTTCATCAGCTTTGTTTGAGGGTCAAGCTGTTCAAGGTCAATCACTTTCTGCTTAACTCTTTCCTCAACTGTTGCAAAATATTCTCTTGCCTGTTCCGCTTTTTCTCCGTTACCCTTGACAGACAACTTCTTAGCAAAATGTGCTGTTAGTTTGTAATCATCAGCAAAATTGCCTCTCCCTTGTTCATTCTTCATTGATGAAGAGTAAAAATAATCTTCATTTTCTGCGGCAAATTCATTGTCAATAATGTTTGACTTAACCCACCTTGAGTAATTCTGTGGCGCAAGTTCTAAAAACTGATACAATTTTCTTGCTGTTGTCATTCCCTTATCATCAATTCCTAATTCAACCTCAATGGGTGTCTTGTAGTTCATATCCTGTGTATTACTTATAGTTTCTAATAACATTGTTTATTCCTCCAACTGTTGATGATTATTATTATGCCCAGAATGCTGTTAAATCATCATAGAGGAATAACTCTATAAGCTAGTGCATTTCTTATACTTTGCTAACTCCTCTTCAAGCTCACGGATTTTATTCACCGCTTCATCATATGATTTAACCATTTTGTCATATTGCCATTCTGGAATCATAATTGATTTGAAACTCATTGGTGCTGTCATAATATTTCCTCCTGTGAATAAAGCTGTAATACAGAGATTGTTTCATCTTTTGTATAATCGCTATCTATTTTTTATCGTGCTTTTGGTTATTTTATTTGTATTTTATTTTTTGTTACAATCTCTATATTGTCTGCTTGCAATCCCATTAGAAACATAGTAATATATTTATGTTCCCTGTGGAATTGGCAAGAGTAGTTGTTTATCGTGCTTGGTTACAACTACTCTTTTTCTTTAGCTAAAAGCAGATGTATTCCTCTTCTGATAGCTTCACCTTTTGTGATATCGTGCTGTTCACAATAGATTTTCAGCTTTCTTTCTGTTTCTTCATCAAGTCTGATACTAAATCTACTTGACTTCGGATTATCAGCTTTAGGTCTGCCTGCTGGTGACATAAACATCACTTCCTTTCTTGTCACACCTTTATTATATTTATGTCACACCTTATTGTCAAGCATTATTTTAAAATATTTTTTCACTAGCCAATATTCAGTTATCAATGTGCAAAAACAGGCTATGAATATTGCTACCCATAGCCTTTAGAATCATATCTTAGATACAAGAGTACTTAACTTTGTTCTAAGTAAGTTCTTCTCCTCTGCCGACATATCAGTCACCATACCTGTGATATCGCTTGCGAGTTCCTTAGTGTAGCTGTCAAGTGACTTCATCTTGTGTTCCTTATCTTCTGGTGTATTATTCTTATGCATTTCCTTAGTCTCTGTGTAGTTTCTCTTTGCCCTGTCATAGCCGCTTTCGTTCATTGGCTCTGTATAGTACATCTTGCCATAATCCCTATCCATATCCCTCATACGCTCTACTTCTGGGTACATGTGCATATAAGGTGGCTCTTCATATCCTCTGCGGTATGTTCCTTTGCCTTTTGGGGCAAATCTGCCATTTGCATAGCGGTAGTGGTCGTAGTATCTTCTGTCTGGATAATCTTCGTACTGTTCAAGCATACGCATAATGTCTTCGTTATCTTCTGACTTTTCCATAGCTTCAACAATTCTGTAATCTTTGTCAAAACAAGCTATGTTCTTCGCTATTTCTGTAAAGTCCTTTAAATCGTCAAGGTTTTGTCCTTCAAAATTGTCAATCCCAATTCCGTCAACTTTAGCCTTGACACATTCCATAATCTGTTTAGCCCATTTATGCATAATATCAAGCCTCCCTTACTGCAATCAAATTACTGTTCTGTACTTCAATAGCCTGTGCTGATGTATTCTGCACCGCTACAGTACTGCAACAACCGCAAGGCACATCAATATATGCCTGTGCTGATACATTAAAGAAATTCTCAACTGCGGCTGGTGTTACAATCATTCGTGTTGACTGCAAAGGTTCTCCGTCTACTGCTATGGCAAGTGAAATCTCTTCAACTGTACCTCCTGTCGGTATCTGAATATTGCCGCTATAAGATACTAAAAATCTAGCCTTGCACTGATTGGTGATACCTCTTAGCTTGATAATTCCACTTCCTTGTCTGTGGACTATACATTTGCTACCGCATACCGGTGTTTCTGTAAATGCAACATCTTCTCCGGCGGCAACTGTTTGTAATGCGATTCCTGTTATTTCCATTATCTTTACCTCTCTTTCATAAAAATAAGGGCAAACCATACAAGTCTGCCCCATGCTCCCGACATCAATGTCGGTACCAACGTAATACTGCTTAGCAGACATAATCTTTCGAGTTTTCTTTCGAGTGAAACTCGATACTTAACTCGATTAAACCGATTTAAACCAAGAATTAAACCGAGCAAATTTGATTAAGATACTTGATTATTTAATTGTTTAGCAGCCGCATCCTGTATTGCAACCACATCCATAAGCATAAGCATTAGGATTAGGCACAACATAGGCTGGAATAGCTGTAGGATTTACAGAGTTGACAATCTGCTGTGTCTGCGCTGTCATTGCAGTAGTCAGAAGTGCATTCTGTCTATCCTGTGAAGCAGAAAGTTCAAGTCTCTGCACCTTATCTCTCAAATCCGCATTTTCCTTTGCGCATAAGTAATCAAGAATAGCTCTCGTTCCTGCCTGCTGGCTGTCAATAATGTCTCTCGTGTTGTTGTTCATGGTGTTCTGCAAAGCGCAAGTGTTAGTTGCCATGTTGTAGTTTACGCCTTGGATAGCTTCCCTTGTCTCGCAGCAACAGTTAGCAAGCTGTGACTGTAAAGCGTTGGTATTCTGCATATTAGCGACTGTATCAGCGTTAATAGCCTGCTGGATGCCATAACCGGTCTGCATGACATTTGTGTTAATACCATTGAAACCTGTGAGCATACTGTTGTTCATGGCATAAAAGCCGTCACATAAGCCGTTAGAAATGCCATCTAACTTGCTGATAACTGCTGAATTATCAAATCCTCTCTGAATATCAGCCTGTGTAGCAGCTGTTGCAACATAGCCACCGCCATTGTTGCCGCCAAAGCCACCAAATCCACCATTGCCCCATCCAAAGAGCAATGCGAATACAACAATTATCCAAAGCCATCCGCCGTCAGCCCATCCGCCGTTATTGCCGTTACCGTCAATGTTTGCGACTAATGGTACGCTGGCACAATTTGAGTTTGAAAACATATTGTTACCTCCTAAAAATATATTCATAAAGATGTCACCTAGGTAGTTTGCAAAGACATCTAATATGCTGCTAATTACCAAATCTACTTTTTATCTGATTAAATACATCATCTGCATTTAATCCTTTTTCCTTGCATAAATTTCTAGCCATCTGTTCTATACCTTGCATGTTACCCTGCTGTGCCATCTGCATAGTATTTTTCATCATAGGATTGCTCATAATCTGATTATTTCCCATCATCTGCTGTATGAACTGTTGCGGACCAGCTTTCATCATCTGAAAAATGTTAATTGGGTTCATTCTCCATCACCGCCTTTGCTTTGAGTTCTTGAAGCTTTTCGTTGTGTTCCTAAAGATTTATCAAATCTATCTTCTAACTGTCCTATTTTCTCTGATAATTCCTCAAACTTATTCAGGAATAGCTGTGTGCTTTCGTCTGATAGGTCAAATTTTGATTTTATTGTTGTGTCTGATAAATCATTAGGTTCAGCAGAATTAACAGGCTTATAAGTCAAAATACGAGTTTTGCACTCATTTACAATCCATTGTTTGCCATATATTTCTGTTCCATCTGCTTTTGGGAAATAATACATATTTCCATCCATCGGAATGTCGGTTGCCTTTACCGTATCTTTTCCATCAACAATTTTTCCGATAAAATTAATTTGCTGTGGCATTATCTGTTGCATTTGTAACTGCTGATTTGCTCCCGACATCTGTGTTGGTTGCGTTGTTTGCTGCAATCCTTGCTGATAGTTCTGCAAAAAATTCATTCTATCCGCATATGGATTCTGCATAGGCATATAATTATTATTCATCATAGGTGTTGTCTGATAAGGATTGTTTATCATCTTCTACCTCCTCCAAGACTTCTTCGATTGCGTGGATAACAAGAGATAATGTTACTAAGTCAAGTTTCTGTAATTCTTCTTTGCTTAAGATTTTTTCTCTAATTTCATCCGAAAACATTCGCACTACCTCTCTTTCTAACTTAATTTTGGCATAAAAAAAGAGAAGAACATTATCAAGTTCTTCTCATATTTACATCACGCAAAAGCTCTTTTATTTAATTGTCTTTATCCGTACACCATTAAATTTTCCGTACACCATTTTTACACCATTTTTACACCATTTTGCCATTGAAATACATAGAAATATATAGATTTATGTGGTGTATAGATGGAGTAAGCACTTTTATTTTATCCTCCGCAAAATCCCTTAAATACAGTAATTATCATAACTCTCATTAAGGTCATAAGGAGTTATCTGGTATACA
>ULJM01006329.1_pt1 | contig 30821 bp, 30 predicted proteins | sample 1950871 | NCBI WGS metagenome assembly ULJM01 (sample SAMEA4835471, study PRJEB28245) | human gut metagenome | biome: gut microbiome; material: fecal sample | place: Denmark | collected 2008 | reverse complement strand
AAAACTTACTGTGGCAGCTGCAATTGCCGTTGGAATAGCAACGTGTTCCTTGAATCAAGCAATGGCGGCTTGTCCATGCGCTATCCCGGAAACTCCGGCCCCATGCGCTGAACCGCTGCCTGTAGTAACAGGTCCTGCATGCCCGTGTGAAACGGTTAAACCAAACACATGCAACAAATGCAAGAAAGCTTTGCCTGATTGCGATTGTAAAAAACCTGATCCATGCTTAGATCCGTGCGACAAACCATGCGATCCATGTGAAAAACCTAAAAAATCAGACTGCGGATGTCCTGACGAAATCAGTTGTGACAAACCTGCAGAACCTGCATGTGCTATTTGCCCTCAAACAGGCAAACCTGACAGAAAAGACATGAAACAGGTTTATGGTTACCCTAACGCAATTTACGGTACAAACAACTATGTAGGTCAACCTGCAAACTCAATCTTTTCAACAGACACACCGCTTGCAGGCACACCAAGAATACTTTCATCTAACGTAAACGGTGCAACTGTTGCAACAGACGGACAAATTACCGGTGCGGCAACTCAAATGCCTTGTCTTAACGAAGCACCTACAAGACACAACGGTATCCCTATCGACAGAAACGAAAGATTAATGGACGGTAACAACTGCCCAATCGACTTCCAATCAACAAACTCTATTGATGCGGTTAGAAAATCTTTCGTACCTTATGAAATTCCAAACCAAATTATGCAAACAACAGGTGCTGCTGCTAACTTAGGCGGCTGTCAATTTCCCGACGTTCCAAACGGGTTCTGGGCAGCATGCGACATCGACAAATTAGCAATTAACGATGTAGTAGTAGGTTACCCTGACGGTTACTTTAAACCAAATAGAAACATTACCCGTGCTGAATTCGCTACAATCTTAGTTAAAGGATTCAACCTTGACAAATGCGATATGCCTCGTGAAGGTTTATTCAGAGATGTACCAAAAAGCAACTGGGCTAATGCAGCAATTGCAAAAGCAGTTGACGAAGACTTGTTGAAAGGCTATCCTGACGGCAACTTCAAACCAAGCCATCCTGTAACAAGGGTTGAAGCATTAACAACCATTGCTAAAGGTATGACTTGCGACATCGACCAATGCAAAGCTGACGAAATCTTAAGCAGATACGCAGACGGCGGCGCAGTTCCAAACTGGGCAAGAATTCCGGTTGCTAAATCTTTAGAAAACGGTGCTTTAAAAGATATGCCTAATCCAAACATGATTATGCCTAACAAAGAAGCATCTCGTGCAGAAGTAGCATCAATGATGCAAACAGTTCGTGTAGCATTAGGTTACGACACTAACCCTAAAACAGCTAACAACATCTGCCCTGCTTGTCCTGTAAACAAAAATGCTTTTGTTGAACAAGAAGAAATCGTTAAAATCCCTACATTAAAAGTTAAAATGATTGACCAGTTAACTGCAAAATCATCTCACGTAGGTCAATACTTCAGAGCTAACACTCTTGAAGACGTTACAATTAACGGTGTAACTTACCCTTGCGGTTCAACCGTAACAGGTCAGGTTGTAGAAGTTATCAGACCTTCAGGCTGTGACAAAGGTGCTTTAAAATTATCATTCACTGATATCAAAAACGGTGATTGCAAAACTAAATTACCAAAACAAATTTTACAAGCACAAGTTAATAAATCAAAACAGGTTAACCCTGTAGCAAGATTAGTAGAAATGCCTTTCACACTTGCAGGTTCATTAGTAGGTGTTACAGGCAGAACAGTAGGCGGTGTTGTTACAAATCTGGGTAACGCTGTTGAAAACGTATCAAATGATGCAGGTTATATGTTAGGTCACGCATTCCAAGGACAATTCGGTGCAGCAGCACGTAACTTGGGTGACGGTTTATGGGAAACAGTTAAGGCTCCTATCGACGTAACAAGAACAGCATTGTCAGGTACAATGGGCTTATTCCAAACAACAGGCGACGAATTTGCTTACCTTGTTGACCCTCGCGGATACAAAATATCTGCAGTAAATCCAAGAGAACACGTTACTATTGCATTTGGTTGTTCTGAATAATGTGAGAGATATAGTCATTCGGTAAAAAGCCGAAGCGGCTGATAAGGGCTCACACGAAAACATCTTTCCTCCCCTTGAGCGGGAGCGAAAAGAGGAGTATAACCAAAAACACAGTACAATTTATTCGAAGCCTGGAAAACCGGTATCTATAAAGATACCGGTTTTCTTCTTTTTAATTATTTTTTAGTACTTATACTTCAGTCTTTTTAATTTTTTTCATTAATAATAAAAGCGGTATTACTGCTATACATAAAGCACCGAAGATTCTGAACGAATCTATAGAAGATTCTGAACGAATCTATAAATGCCCATAAAGTTGATTGTTTTACAAGTTGACCGTAGTAAGAATATTGAGCCATATACTGTGCAACGGATTGTTCAGCATAACCTGACAAAGCTGCTGCTGTTGATTGAACTCGCTCGATAAAAGCAGGGTTTAATTCACTGGTTTTGCCAACCATCATATACTGGTGAACCTGTGAAAAACGAGTAAGCATTGTTGCAACAAGAGATGTTCCGATTGCACTACCTATGTTTTTAAGCAAGTTTTGAATACCTGTTGCATTTGTCATCTGCTCGTTTCTTAAAGTGTCAACAGACAAATTCATAATAGGAACCATAGATAAACCCATACCTATACCCATTACAAAGTTTGGAATTGCAATATTCATATTTGAAATCTGAAGATTTAACGAACCAAAAGCAAGTGTAGAAGCACCGAGCAAACTTAATCCGACACCTACAAGAATTCTGTTATCAATTTTGTTTGAAAGAGTTGCAGTCATAACCATTGCGGTCATACTTCCAAGACCTCTGGGCATCATCGTAGCACCGCTTAAGAATGCAGTATATCCCAGCATGCTTTGTAAGAACTGAGGCAGAATGGCAAGAGATGCATATAATACTGCCTGAATAACAACGGAAATAATAGTACCTGCCGAAAAGTTTCTATCTTTAAATACAGATAAGTCTATCAAAGAATCTTTATTTGTAAGCTGTGAATGGAAAAACATTATACAAGCCACAACAGACACGGCAAATGTCCAGCAAATCCAGGTTGCATTAAACCAGTCAGCGTTATTACCTTTATCAAGCACGGTTTGAAGGGTTATAAGCCAAACGGCAAGAAAGAAAAATCCTTTCCCGTCTATTTTTACATTCTTTTGTTTTCTGGCATACGGCGGATCTTCAATTAATTTTTTTGAAAGCAATGCCGCTATACATCCGAAAGGAACATTTATATAGAAAATCCAAGGCCAGGTCCAGTTATCAGTAATCCAACCCCCGAGAACAGGTCCTATAATAGGTGCTAAGATTACGCCCATACCGAAAACAGACATAGCAGCTCCGCGCTGCTCTTTGGTAAAGCTTTCGATAATAATTGCCTGAGATATCGGAAGAATTCCGCCGCCTCCGAAACCTTGCAAAATTCTGGCAAAAATCATAAATTCAATATTTTTTGCCATACCGCAAAGCATTGATGCAACTGTAAATAATAAAATACTTATTATAAAAAAGTTTTTACGTCCGAATACCTTACTGAAAAAATCAACAGCAGGTATAACTATGCCTGCTGCAATCAAATAACTTGTTAAAATCCACATGGATTCATCACGCGTGGCCGAGAAACTTCCTGCCATGTGAGGCAGCGCTACGTTACCGATTGTACCGTCAAGTACATATATAAATACCGATAACATAACAGGTATTATCATTATCCATGGATTAACTTTTGGTTTCCACTCTTCTTTTATTTGTTCGTTTGTCATAACTCTCTATCTTAATTTTTAGCTTTCTGTTCACCTTTTAATAGAAACATAAAAGGTATCAAAATAAAACATGCCACAGCAAATACTTTAAAGGTAGTCATGTAGGCACATAATGTTGATTGTTGTATTAGCTGGTTGTATAACATCTTACCTGCTAAGTAGGTAGAATTCATCATATCTCCTGCCTGATGTATCAAAGAATTTGCGTACATATTTATTCTTTCCGCAAAATTAGGATTTAATTCATTCATAGATTTTACAAGACCGTGCTGATGTACTTGTGAAAATCTTGAAATCATTGTTGCAACAAGAGATGTTCCGATTGCACCGCCTATTGTTTTTAATAAATTTTGAAGTCCTGATGCATTTGTCATCTGGTCATTTCTAAGAGTGATGCAAGACAAAGTTGTAATAGGCATCATTGTAAACACAAGACCAACACCAAATACAAAATTCGGTACAGCAATATTCATTGGATTAATTTGAAGATTTAACATTCCAAGCATCCATCCGCCTGTTCCAAGACATAACAGACCTATTATTCCATAAGTCTTGTAGCTGATTTTACCTCCCAGGCCACCGAATATCATTAAAGCAGTAAAAGCTCCCAAGCCTCTCGGCATAATAGCAAGACCGCTCAAGAATGAATCATAACCGAGCATATACTGCAAAAGCTGAGGCAGTATTGCCAAAGATGCAAGCAATACGGCATTAATTAATATTAGCATGCCTGTACCGCAGAGATAATTGGAATCTTTAAATACATCGAGTTTTACAAGCGGATTTTTATGTTTTACCTGTGAAATAAAGAATAAAACCGCACCTGTTAAAGCTATTACACTTAACCAGCAAATCCATGGTGCATTAAACCAGTCGGCATCATTACCTTTATCAAATACAATCTGTAAAGGGATTAACCATATACAAAGCCATAAAAATCCTGATTTATCAAGATGCACATTTTGCTGCTTTCTCGCATAAGGAGGGTCTTCAAGGAATTTTTTAGCCAGAGCAATACAAATAAAACCAACAGGCACATTAATAAAAAATATGTAAGGCCAAGACCAGTTTTCAGTAATCCATCCGCCCATAACAGGACCCAAAATCGGCGCTACAATAACAACTAATCCGAATACAGCCATTGCCTTGTTTCTGGCTTCACCCGTAAATGTTTCCATACAAACGGACTGCGCCATAGGCATCAGGCAAGCACCGCCAAAGCCCTGTAAAGCACGAGCAACTACAATCATCCCGATTGAAGTCGAAATACCGCATAAAAATGATGCTATCGTAAATACAAATACACCCAGCATAAAGAAATTTTTTCTTCCGAGAAATTTACAGAAAAAGTCAATCATCGGAATAACAATACTGCTTGCCATCAGATAACTTGTCAAAACCCATATAGATTCCTGACTGCTGACTGAATAAGTACCTGCAATATGCGGTAATGCAACGTTAGCAACTGTTTCATCCAATGCATACATAAAAGTTGCAAGCATTACAGGTAAAATTAATAACCAGGGATTTCCCGAAGGTTTCCATTCTTCGGCTTTTTCAACTGTTCCAGACATAGTAAATCCTTTTTTTATGAATAAAGAGTGAAGTTTTAAACGCTTCACTCTTTTAAATCTGTACTACTTAACTCTAACTTTTGGTACAACAGACATTCCCGGTACAATATTATATTGGTTAGGGTCAATGTTTTCTGTGAATACGATTTTTACAGGTATTCTTTGTACAATTTTTACGAATGAACCCACAGCGTTTTCAGGAGGGAACAAGCTTGATTTTGCACCTGAAGCACGTTGAATACTGTCGATTTTTCCTTTGAAAACTTTATTTGGATAAGTATCAACTTTAATATCTACAACCTGACCGGGTTTCATGTGGCGCAACTGGTTTTCTTTAAAGTTTGCAACAACCCAAACATCTTCAGGAACGATTACAAAAAGAGGTGAACCTACATTAACATACATACCTTTTTCAACACGTCTGTTTGAAACAGTTCCTGTTTGAGGCGCATATATATTTGTGTATGATAAATCCAGTTTAGCTTTATCTCTTAACGCTTTTATTTCTTTTAAATCAGCATCAGCAACTTTACTTCCGCCTTGTGACAATAAAGATTCTTCTGCCTGTGTCAAGTTAGCTTGAGCCGAATCGTATTTAGCCTGAGCAGCATCAAGAGTCTGTTTAGAAACAGCACCTTGTGCAAATAAGTTTTTATATCTGTCTAAATCTTTTCTTGCAACATCAATGTTAGACTGCATTGCTTTGAAATTAGCTTTAGCATTTTTTTGATTTAACAGAGTTCTTTCATATTTTGCTTCAGCCTGAGCAAGTTTAACCTCATAATCCGCAGGATCTATTTTGGCAACCAAATCGCCTTCTTTCACTTTTTGGTTATCAGTAATATAAACATCTGTAATCTGACCGCTGACTCTCGGTGCTACTTGAACAGTAGTTGTTTCAACGTATGCATCATCTGTTGATTGGAACATTAGGGCATCATGTACAAAATATGCGGTTGCAGCTGCAACAACAATTCCTACACCCATAGCAATAAATCTTTTGAACGGTTTATGCTCTTTTTTAACTTCCTCTGATTGAATATTTTGTTCTTCAATATTTGTATTTTGCTCTTCCATTTTTACCTCTTTATAAATTTACATTTAATATTATATATTCATTTCTACTACTTTTTCCAGGTCTAACCTGAAAGCTCTCAAGGTTTCCTGAACTCTGTCAACTTCTTCGGGGGATATTTTTTTAGTTACGCCGTCAAAATAACCTTTAATTTTTTTATTGATAGCATCTAATTCTTTATATCCTCTTTCTGTCACTCCCATTTTCTTAACAAGTCTGTTATTTTTTGTATCAATAAATCGGGTAATAAATCCTTTTTCTTCCAGAGAATTTAAAATTCTACCGGTGTTCGCTCTATCTTTTATAATCAGTTTTGCTAAATCTCTTTGACAAATTCCAGCATTAATAGAAACAGTATCTAAAGCTGCATATTCATCCATAGATAAACCTATGTCAAGCTTTTTAAACAATTGAGAAGTTAATATTCTCATTAATCTTGCTGCCTGCTCCAGTTCATAATGTATACTGTCTGTATAATGTAGTAATTTATTTTCTTTCATTATTTCCAATTATTATTATTATTTAAATTATTATCTTCAAGTTTGTTGTAAAAAATATATGTTGCATTTACAACAATATTATGCTAACATATGATTATTAAAAATGCAAGTAGTTAAAAAGAGGAATTAAATACAAGTGAAAAAGGTTATATCCATAGCATTATTAACAGGTTTTATAAGCATGAATTTCATGCCTGTACTTGCCGTTGAAAATAATAATACATCTACCGCTGCCCCAAAACAATTCAAGAGCATGGTTAAGAAAAATAAGAAAACAAAAAACAGTGATGAATATAAATTTGCATATGTAAACATGAATTGGTGGGACAACTTTAACGATGATTTATTAAACAGTTACATTGAAAAAGCTGTTCTAAACAACTATGATTTGAAAATGGCTTCAATCAACGTTGAAGAATATTACCAAAATGTTAAAAACCAGTTTGCAAAAGAATTACCTTCAGCAACTGTTGGCGGAGCTCCGGCATTTTTAAAAATGCCCGGTAAAACAAGCACGGAAATGTCTTTTGCTGTACCGGCAATGGTAAGCTACGAAGCTGATATCTTTTTAAAAAACAGAGATAAAACAAAAGCCGTTAAAAAACTGTATGAAGGTTCAAAACTTGATGAAAGAGCTGCATATATATCTATTGCTTCTGCCGTAGGAACAACATATTTGAATATCATAAAACTTGATAAGACTATTGAACTTCAAGAACAAATCGTTAATTCAAGACAAAGTATTTATGATTTGATGTTAATAAGAAATAAAGAAGGTCTAACATCAACAGCAGATACAATTAAAGCTAATAAAGCATTAGTTCAAGGCCAAACCGATTTAATAGAGTTAAAAAAACAGAGAAAAAAATTACTTCACCAGTTCTGCGTATTGCTTGGTGAAAGTCCTGAAAATGCGCATTCTATCGAAAGAACTTCGCTTGATAATTTAAATTATCAACTTGCTGTTCCTTCACAAATTCCGTCAGAAATTATTACCCAAAGACCTGACTATGTAAGAGCCGAGTTAATGGTTGAAAAGGCAGGAATAGATGTAAGAGTGGCAAAAAAAGAATTCCTTCCGTCAATTAATATCTTAGGACTTGCATTATTTAATGCAGGCGATATCGGAAGCGTATTTACCACTAAAAACATGCTTATGGGACTTGCAGGAGGTATAATGGCTCCGTTATTTACAGGCGGTTCATTAACAGCTAACTTAAGATTGAAAAAGGCAACTTATGAAAGAGTCCTGCAAGATTACTACAAAACTAATCTTGTAGCTATTCAGGAAGTCAACGATGCTTTGGTTGCAGCTAAATTAGATAAAGATAAAATGGCTCAAACCATGAAGCAGGCTGAACTGGAAAAATCAGATTACAAGTATAACGAACATAAGTATAATGAAGGAACAATTTCTAAATTAGACTTAATTCAATATCACGAAAACTTGTTAACAATAGATAAACTTGTAGCCCAGCAAAAAGTTGAATGCATGGTAGATGCAATCGGCTTATACAAGGCTACGGGAAGTAAACCATACGACTATGTAAATTAAAAAAACATATAATCATCACCTCTTTACTTTAAAAATAAATTTAAAGTAATGTGCCTGCAAGTCTCACTATTGCAGGCATTTTTTTACTTAGCAAATTAAATAAAAAAACCGATATAAAAATACATCGGTCATTTTAAAATAGTGTGAGTAAATGTTGTATTTATAAGTGCTTTTATGCGAGCATCAAGTCCATCAATTCAGATACACCTTGTTGTGTTTCCTGACTTACTGCTCTGTTTAAGTGTTTATTTAATTTGTCTGCATCAACCCCTTTAATATTTGCTAACGCAAATGATGCAAAATCAGTGCTTTCAATTCCCTGCAAGTCGTTTAAAGCTGTAAAGAACGGATCATTTTTCATTGCAAGTTCCATTCTTGCTCTTGTAGCTTTTTCTGATGTATCGGTTGCTTTTGTAAGTTGAATTCCCCAAATCTGAGCAGCAGTAGCATCAAGCGCGCTTACATCAACCTTTTTCACTTCAGCTTTTGCAGTTGTCTTTTGTTCTGTTTTTTGTTCTTTTTCATTTTTCTTAGCCTGCAATGCTTCATAATATGCTTGCAGAGCCTTTAAATCTGTTTGTTTCCCATTTCCTGTAACTTTGTTTGTCATATTGCACTTCTCCGTTTTTTACTCACATAATGGGTATCGGCATATTTATTAATAAACTTTAGGAAAAAGTCAGATTTTTAGAGTTTTCTTTACAAATTTTAACAAACAGAAAGACCGATATTACTATCGGTCTTTTAAATTTGTGAGTAAATGTTTATTTATGGATTATTATCCGAAATAAGCTTCAAGCGGATTATCTAATACAGATTTTTTAATACCTTCGCGGTTATATGATTCAATTGTTGAAGCATTGTATCCTAATTTTGCTGCTTCCGAATACAATTCAGCTACTTGTTGAGCTCTGCCGTAATCTCCGCCAAGGTTTGCAAAATCATTTTTCAAAGCTGTTGTAGTTGTTTGAGTTACTTTTGTTTTAGGGTTAAATTTAATACCCATTTCATTTGCCAATGCTGCCATTTCACTCTTAATAGCTACGTCTTTTGGAGCTGAAGTAGTTTTATAGAAACCTAATGTTTCGTTAAATCTTTGTTTAACTTGTTCTGCTTCAAGTTCCATTAATTCTTTCATTCGTGCTTCAGAAATTTCTTTAGTTTGAGGTTTTCCTTCAGCTACGGGAATTGTTTCCTTTGTTTCAGCTGCTTCACCCGCAGGTTTGCCAGCTGCCTTGTTTTTCTTTTCAAAAAACCCGAAATTACCGTTAATTGATACCATGTCCTGATCTCCGTTTTTCATTTACTCACATTCTCTTAATAGATTTATTGATTATTTCCTATTAAATGATTTCCATATTTATATAAAGTATTTTTGTATTTAAAAATTGCGTAAAACATATATATAATTTACATAATAAGTTACATTTCTTTACATATCAATAAAACACCCAAAACGCGGATATATGCAGTATGACTACAATGTATACTTTTGGCTAATAGCAAAAATATGTCGTTTTGTTAATATTGTTATAGGGTGAAAAAGAGAAAGCGAATGAACAATAATATGGAAATTGAGAATAACTTTGATTTAACAGATAGAGAAATAGAAGTTTTAAAATTAATTGTTGATGGTCAGAGCAATAAGGCGATAGGGAGAAAACTCTTTATTACACATCACACTGTAAAAGCACATTTGACACAAATTTATAAAAAACTTGGGGTTGAAAACAGAACATCGGCAGCAATAAAAGCAAAGGATAACGGTATTATTCCTCGTCAAGACTCAAAACAGCCATAAATGCTTCTTGAGGAACTTCCACACGACCGACGGATTTCATACGTTTCTTACCTTTCTTTTGCTTTTCAAGCAATTTACGCTTACGTGAAATATCTCCGCCGTAACATTTATCTAAAACGTTTTTACGCATAGCTTTAATGTTTGTTCTGGCAATTACTCTGCCTCCGACTGCTGCCTGAATAGGAACTTCAAACAGCTGGCGCGGAATAATATCTTTTAGTTTAGCTGTAAGCTTTTGACCAATATAAAATGCACTGTCTTCGTGGCAAATAACAGAAAGCGCATCAACGACTTCACCTGCAAGCATTATATCGAGTTTTACAAGTTTTGAGCGTTTGTAATCTTTAAATTCGTAATCCATACTTGCATAACCTTTTGTACGCGACTTTAACTGATCATAGAAATCTGTAATAACTTCACTCAAAGGAATTTCATACTCAAGACTTGCACGGACTTTATCAATATAAGACATATTAACAAATATACCGCGTTTAGTCTGCGCCAAATCCATCAATGTTCCGACATAATCATTAGGTGCAATAATCTGCACCTTAACGTACGGTTCTTCAATATAATCACGAAGCTGTGCCGGAGGAAGATTTGCAGGGTTATCAATTTCCACCATTTCACCGTTTGTTTTATAAACTTTATAAATAACCGAAGGCGCAGTGGTAACAAGTGAAAGCCCGTACTCACGCTCTAAACGTTCCTGAGCGATTTCCATATGAAGCATACCTAAAAATCCGCAGCGGAAACCAAAACCTAAAGCGCTTGACGTTTCAGGTTCAAATGTGATACTGCTGTCATTTAATTTCAATTTTTCAAGAGCTTCTTTTAAATCGGCATAATCGTCGTTATCAACAGGATACATACCTGAAAATACCATAGGCAAAGCTTCTTTATAACCCGGTAAAGGTTCTTTTGCGGGATTTTCAATATTTGTAAGAGTATCACCCACAAATCTGGTCAATTCTTTAATAGAGCCTGCAAAATACCCTACATCTCCGCATACAAGTTCATCTACCTGAACCCTTGCCGGTGTTTGATATCCCAGTTCCACAACATCGTATTCCTTGTCGGATGCCATAAATTTAACCTTGTCACCCAGTCTGATTTTACCGTCCATAATCTTAAAGAAACAAAGCGTACCGAGATACTGGTCATAAGCACTGTCAAAAACCATTGCTCTAAGAGGCTTGTCAGTATTATCAACAGGAGGAGGAATTAAATCAACAACCGCTTCAAGCACTTCTTCAATACCTATTCCCGCTTTTGCACTCACAGGAATAGCAAGCGATGCATCAATTCCCAAAACTTCTTCTATTTCTTCCTTAACTCTTTCAACATCGGCTGAAGGAAGGTCAATCTTATTAATTACGGGAATAATTTCTAAATTTTGTTCAATAGCAAGATAAACGTTGGCAAGCGTTTGAGCTTCCACCCCTTGAGTTGCATCTACAATAAGCAAAGCACCCTCACAAGCAGCAAGAGAGCGTGAAACTTCATAAGAAAAATCAACGTGTCCAGGTGTATCAATTAAGTTTAAAACATAATCTTTTCCGTCTTTTGCTTTGTAATTCATTCTTGCAGAGTTAAGTTTGATAGTAATACCGCGTTCACGCTCAATTTCCATAGAATCCATGATTTGATTCTGCATATCCCGCTGCGCCACAGTACCTGTTTTTTCAAGCAGTCTGTCTGCAAGGGTAGATTTACCGTGATCAATGTGGGCAATTATACAAAAGTTTCTAACGTTATTTCTATACTTCATAGCTTATATTATATGAAAAAAACACAGAACATCAAGCATTCATAATTTTAGGGAGCGTAAATGTCAAAGTTGTAGTTTTGTTTGGAATACTGTTTATAGTAATTTGACCGCCGTGAGCTACAATTATCTGCTTGGCAATGTATAATCCCAAACCTGTATTAATGCTTCTGTGTTCTTCGGAGTATGATGTAAACTTTTCAAATACTTCATTCGGGTCTTTTAGCGTAACACCTATTCCTGTATTTGAAATTGCAAAAATAATATAATCATCGTCTTCACTTATAATTATACTTATTTCTGAATCTTTTGTTCCATATTTGAGAGAATTTGTTAAAAGATTATTAATTACACGTTTTATTTCAGCCAAGTCAAAGAAAAACTCATCAGCCTCAGCATCATAATCCACAGTAATAATTTGATTTTTTTCTGCTGCAATGTATTTTACTTCATTCTGGCATTCTTTAATCAGCTTTTTAAAAGAATGCAGCTCTTTTTTAATAACAAGATTTCCGTTATCGTCTTTGTATTTCATCAAGACATTATTTACAAGATTTTTTAAATACTTTGTCGAACTTAAAATGTCCTGCAAAATTTCTTTTTGAACATCGTCCAAACTTTTTCCGTACTGATTAAGAACAAATTCTAACGCCGAAACCTCTGCATAAACAGGTCCTTTCATATCGTGCGTGACCATAGCCCAATATTTTTCTTTTTGTTTCTCAAGTTCTTTTCTTTCGTTATTTGTTTTTAAAAGAGTACAGATTTGGGCTCTGACAACTTTGATATCGAAAGGCTTTTCAATATAAGCATAAGAACCGTAATCAAAACTTTTTATTTTATTCTCTGTATCAGAAAGTGCAGAAACAAACATAAGAGGCGTGTTAGCATTTTTATCTGAGCTTCTGATGATTTCTGCTAAATCGAACCCCGATAATTCAGGCATCATAATATCAAGCAGAAACAGGTCAAATTCTTCTTCCTGCACTATTCTTGCGGCTTCGAGAGGTTTTTGGCAAGTTACAAGGTTTAGTTCAAGTGCAGAAAGAGTTTCTTCCAAAAGCTGTGTATTAAAAGGATTGTCGTCAACAATCATAACTTTTAAGCCTTTTAAAGAAATATGATTTTTAAAATTTTTTTCTTCTTCAATTTCTAATTTTTTTTCTTTGATTAAATCAGAGATTAAATTTTGATGAATAGGATACTCTATAACGTTTCTGATGCCGCATAAATTAGCCTTTAAAATGTTTTTTCGGGAGATTTCTTCTGATGCAAGCCAAACTTCTAAATTACCGTGAGATTTACAAAATTTTTTTATCTTATTTATATCTCTAAAATCAGTTTTAATTATACAGAGTCTTTTAGATGTAAGCCCTTGAATACCTCTAAGCTCTCTTATATCGTCAACATATACAACATCATTTATCTCAGCTTGTTTTAGTAACTCCTTCATAATATAACCATGATATATACTAATAATGCATAATCAACTACCCTAATTGGTAGTATTTTGATAAAAAATTTTTTTAATGATAAAGTGTAATTATGTCAAACACATTAGAAGAATTAATAGCTCAAATAAAAGACCGTCTTGACATAGTGGAAGTTGTATCCGAAAGGGTAATATTAAAGAAAAACGGCGGTCATTTCTGGGGTTTATGTCCTTTCCACAAAGAAAAAACACCTTCATTTTCTGTTAACCCGAATTTGGGAATATATAAATGTTTCGGCTGCGGAGAAGGGGGCGACGCTCTAACCTTCATAATGAAAACCCAAAACAAAGAGTTCATAGAAGTTATCAGAGAACTTGCGGAACGCTTTGGTCTTGAAATGCCTAAAAACTATGTTAAAGGCGAATCAAAAGGTCAAAAAGACGAAATGATTAAGGCTTGTACTAAAGCTGCAGAATTTTATAATTTAAGACTTCTAAAAGACAAAGAACCTGAAACGACAAAAGTTATGGAATACCTTTCAGGCAGAGGAATTACTAAAGATATTATAGAAAAATACACGCTAGGTATTGCTCCAAAAGAGTTTGACACTTTTTATAAAAAATTCAGAAATGAATTTTCAGACGAAATTCTGGAAAAATCAGGTTTGATTTTGAGAACACGTGAAGGAAAATTTATTGACAGATTTAGAAACCGTGTAATTATACCTATTCAAAACGAATTCGGAGAATTTGTTGCATTCGGCGCAAGAGCTGTTGAAAAAGACCAACAGCCAAAGTATTTGAATTCATCCGACTCGCTGATATATAATAAGAGTAAACTATTATACGGGCTTTACACCGCAAAAGAAGCCATAAAAGAAAATGACAGCGTGATTTTAATGGAAGGCTATTTTGATGTAATTTCTGCACAGGCTCACGGTATAGAAAATGCCGTAGCTTCCTGCGGAACATCATTAACAGCAGAACACATCAAGCTCTTATCAAGATATACGGCTTCAAGAAAGATTTACTTGTCCTTTGATACTGATTCCGCGGGACAAAAAGCAACAAGCAGAAATGCAGAGCTTATCAAAGAAGCGTTCACAGGGCTTGGCAATATAAAACAGTTTGATGAAAGCTATATTTCAACATCAGAAGACAAATATTCCTGCGAAATAAGAGTTATTTCACCTCCCGAAGGTAAAGACCCCGATGAATTCATCCGTTCCGTAGGTGCCGAAAGTTACAGGGAATATATGCAGCATGCACCGCTTCTGCTTGATTATCAGCTCAACAACATCATCAAAGACAAACCTAAAACGCCTATTGAAAAAACTCAAATGGTTAAAAGAATTTTACCTATATTGAATGAAATTCAAAACGAGATTGTACAATCCGAATACGTGAGAATGATAGCTAATACACTTGATATCGACGAAGCTGCATTGATGCGTGAAGTAAAAAAAGCCAATCGCGTTTCATCATCCTCATCAGAAACAACAATTAATAAAATTGTTAAGAAAAATATACCGATTTTAGAAAAGGCGCAAAAAAATTTATTGAGCGTTTTTCTAGTAACCGATAATCACTTTTCCTTTGAACAAATCAAGCAAATGATAGGTGACACGGAGTTTACAGACGAAACGTTAATAAATGTAAAATCTACAATTGACAAATTAACATGTACCGTAAATAATGTGAAAGAATTAATTGAACAGCTGTATACAGCGTTCATAAACAACACGGAAGTGCAGTCCCTGATTACAGATTTAATCACAACTTCCGAAACCTTCCAAAACCTTGATGACAAAGATTTTCAAATGGCAGTTATGGAAAATATCAACAAGATAAATCAATGTCAAAAAGAAAAAGAAAAAGAAAAAATCAGAAATTTATATAAAAGCGCAAATGATAACGAAACAGAAGCCCTAAAAATTCAAATGCAGCTTAGAGATAAGATAAACAACAGATTAAAATTGGAGAAAATGAATGACTAAAAAAAGACAACCAGGCTCCTCTATCGTAAGTATTATGGATGATGAAAATCTTGATTTACACGAAATTGATGACGATTCTTCTCTGGCAGCCGATGCTGACAGCGTGAATTACATGAACATGGATATTAGCACTGATAATATTGAAGATATTGTTACTGAGAAAATAGAAAATAAAATTCATCTTGAAGATATTTATATGATGAATACTCAGGAAGAAACAGAAACAGATTTTGAAGTACCTAAAGGTATAGCAGTTGATGACCCTGTAAGACTTTATTTGAGAGAAATCGGAAGAATTAAATTATTATCTGCAAATGAAGAAATAGAATTGGCAAGAAAAATTCTTGAAGGCGGCACACCAGGTGCTATTGCCAAGAGAAAACTTGTTCAGGCAAACCTCCGTTTGGTTGTAAGTATAGCGAAGAAGTATGTAGGTCGCGGAATGTTGTTCTTAGACCTAATCCAGGAAGGAAATCTGGGTTTAATCCGTGCAGCGGAAAAATTTGACCATGAAAGAGGATTTAAATTCTCAACTTATGCAACATGGTGGATAAGACAGGCAATCACACGTGCGATTGCTGACCAGGCAAGAACAATTCGTATTCCTGTCCACATGGTTGAAACAATCAATAAGCTTAAAAAAGTTACAAGAAGATTGGCTCAAGAACTTTCAAGAAAACCGACAGAAGATGAATTGGCAATTGAAATGAACGTTTCTATTCCGAAACTTCGTGAAATCATTAAAATTGCACAAGAACCTTTATCATTGGAAACACCGATAGGTAAAGAAGAAGATTCACGTTTAGGCGATTTTATTGAAGACAAAGAAGCTGACGCACCGATTAAGACAGTAGCTTCAGAACTTTTAAGAGAAGATTTGGCGGAAGTTCTTTGTACTCTATCACCGAGAGAACGTGACGTATTAAGACTACGTTTCGGCATGGACGACGGTCGCCAAAGAACATTGGAAGAAGTAGGACAATTATTCGGCGTAACACGTGAACGTATCAGACAGATTGAAGCAAAAGCTTTAAGAAAATTACGTCACCCGAACAGAAGCAAACGCTTGAGAGAATACGTAGAAGGTTAAAAAAAACGGTCTTTGGACCGTTTTTTTTATTTAAATACATATTACTCATCAATTAATCTAATATCACCGTTGTTATCTTCTATCTTTTTAAAAAACTCCGACATTTTCCAGTTAAGTCCATCAGAGATTTTTTTTAGAGTAATCAGTCCACATTCATTTTCTCCCTTTTCAATTCTGGAAAGAGTTGAACGTGCAATATCGTTTTCATATGCAAAGATGCATAGACTTTTGTTTTGTTGTTTCCTCAATTTTCTAATAATTGAACCAATCAATTTACAATATTCTTTTTCTTTTTCATTCATTGTAAACAATTGCTCCTTTAGAATAATTTAGTTCCATATTTGGGATTGTAAAACATAGCTCTTTATTTTGTATCCCAAAAGTGGGAAAAATCAGGATAATTAATAATGGTCATCTTCAAAAATAGAGAAATCAGAAGGCAAATTTTTTTCAATTATAGTTATCAATTCAGGTAAACTAATGTTCAAGCTTGTAGCTATTTTTTTTAAATTAACTATACCAGGTTGGTTTTGCCCAAGCTCAATATGAGAAAGAGTAGATGAAGGAATGTCATTTTCATAAGCGAATATTGTTAAACTTTTTTGGGTTTGCTTTTTTCTCAACTGTCGAATAGCATTACCAATTATTTTACAATATTCTTTTTCTCTATCTTTCATTGTAAAAATAAATTCCTCTTGTTAACATTTACATTCCATATTTGGGATTATAATGTTATGATTTAAGAAAAGTCTCCCAAATCTGGGATAAGTTTAATATAATATGTACTACTTGCTCAAAATAAAAAAATTACTTATAAAACTATTAACCTGCTTTATTTTTCCCGAAAAACTAAGAAAAAATGTCAGAAATTTTTTGTTCTATTTTTCTTTCGTTGATTATGTACGCTTCAAAAGACAAAATTTCCATATCATTTCTCTTGGAAGCGACTGCCTGCCAAGAGTGCTCACAACTGCCGTTAAACTGAAACCGCGAAAAATATACGGCGAAAAAACGCTTCCTTTTGATTTATGCAGAAGTTATGACTTGAAAAAAATTATCAAATTTATTGAAACCGATTTTAAAACTTATTTTGATAATCTGACTATTTCAGAGGAGTTGTACCCGCACGATTACAAACTTTCTAAAATACAATTTGAAAACCGTTACAAAGAAAGAATACACAACTTTTTGCAAATCCTTAAATCCGATAAAACAATTTATTTTATTTATTCAAATTTTGAATTTGTGCCTGACACAAAATATATTAAAAAACTTTATGAAGTTTTGCGCAAAAAAAGACAGGGAAAACCTTTTAAGCTCATAATTCTGACTTCAAAACATCTTGAGGAAATCGAAGATGTTATTCAAATAACAGAAAATTTCAAAATAAAGCATGGAAACTGGGTTAAAAGCTTCATTAACGATTACAAAGATAAGCAAAATGAATACACAGAGTTTTGCAGCAGAGCCGGAGGCATCTTGAAAAACATAATTGAGGATGCGGAAAAATTTTAATTTTTCTCGCAAACTCAATTACAAAAAATTAGTGTATAATAAAAAAGTGAAGTTATTGTTTATTATTATATTTCTTATACTCGGTTTGTTTATCTGGTCGGTTTTTATTGAACCAAACATTTTGACTGTAAAAAAACTTTCTGTAAAAGATGACAAACTCAAAGGGCTTAAAATTGTTTTTGCCAGCGATTTTCATATTAAGCCGTATGAAAAATACAGAATTCAAAGAACAGTAAAGGCAATAAACAAGCAAAACGCAGATATTGTGCTTCTTGGCGGAGATTTTGTAAACGGTCACGACTGCTCATTCACTATGCCTGTTGATGAAATTGCTTTTGAGCTGTCAAAAATCAGGCCTAAAACCTACGCTGTAATTGGTAATCATGACGGCTGGCAGGGAAAATCTAAAGTTATCTCCTCATTAGAAAAGAATAAGATAAAAGTTTTATTAAACGAAAACATCTGTTTTGAAAAATTCTGTATCGCAGGTGTAGACGACATGCAGACGGGAAAACCTGATTTAAACAAAGCACTAAACAATGTAAAACAGCCCGTTATATTACTTTCCCACACTCCAGATATAATGCCCGATGTTCCTGATAGCGTGAACTTAACACTTTGCGGACATCTTCACGGAGGACAAATCAGACTTAACAGGGCATTAATTGTGCCCTCAGCTTATGATTTAAAATACGCAGACGGGTTTGTGAACGATAACGGTAAAAAAGTTTACACCTCAAAAGGTTTGGGTACAAGCATTTTACCTGTAAGATTTAACTGCCCGCCCGAAATCGTTGTAATAGAATTTATTTAATCAAAATCCAAAAGTTCTTTCAGATTTACGCCCAGAGTATCGGCAATAATTTTCAATTTTGATAAAGTAATATCTGTTTTAGCAGTTTCCACCATAGCAATAGTTGAGCGGGATATTCCGTTAACATCTAAAAAGTCATCCTGCTTAATATTTTTTGCTTTCCTAATCTTCTTCAAATGCTGCGCAAATTTTTTCAGATATTCGTTATCCATGTGTTTATTATCAGCGATATTTACACCTCTTGAAAATCAGCCACATTGACATTTTAAACGACACACGATTATATTTATTAATAATATTTCCGTTTTTTGTTGATTTATTTTCTTCCATGGTGTAAAATAATCATGTTATAAACTTGAAAGGATAAATTATGAATAATTCTTTAAAAAAAGAAATGATGAAAAACATTGAAATGACTAAAGAAATTATTAAAAATAACTTCGAAATTTCTCTTGAATCTTATGTCGAAGCAAATTCAAAACTTAATCTATTAACCTATCTTTTAATGTGTGATGATAATAAATAGTGTTAAAGCATAATGAAAATTTTCTTTTTTCAAGGAAGTATGCTATTATGTAAAAAAAACTTTTAAACTTTTGTAGGAAACTTTTTTATAAAGAAAACATCTTAATAATTACAGTTGTACAACAAGGTTAAGAGTATTTGGAGGAAATAGTTTAAGAATGAGAAACATTATGAAGAAAAGTATTATATTTTTAGGGGCGTTTTTATTCCTCTCCGGCTGGGTTATCAGAGATAACGTGTTTGCATACAGTCCTGTGGATTTGTATGACAATGTTTGGAGATTGGTTAACATGAAATTCGTTGACCAGACAAACAATGCCCAAAACTGGTCAAAATGGCGTCATAAATATGACAGCAAAATTGTGACTAACGAGGATGCTTACGTTGCGATTAACACAATGGTTGCAAGTTTAAATGACCCTTACACAAAATTTTTAGATCCTAAAGAATTTGCAGATGAAACAAACTCTATCAAAGGTTCTTTAAAAGGTATCGGTATTCAAATCGGGGTTAAAGACGGTAAATTAATGGTTATTGCACCGATTGAAGATACTCCTGCAGAAAAAGCAGGGCTTCTGGCAGACGATGAAATTTTAGAAATTGACGGAGCAAGCACAAAAGGGATTACAGTTGATAAAGCTGCGGACAAAATCAGAGGTAAAGAAGGAACTCAGGTTACCCTTCTTGTAAAACGTAAAGATGCAGCACCTAAAACTTACACAATTACACGTGCTGAAATTGAAATTAAATCAATTTCACAAAAAATTCCTGATAAAATCAATATGCCTGATGATTTTTGCTATATCAGATTAAGTTCTTTTATCAGCAGAAACGCAGCAAGTGAATTCGGTTCTATATTAAACAATTCTAAAAACAAAAAAGGATTTATTATAGACCTTCGTTCAAATCCCGGCGGATTGTTAACAAATGCAATCTATATATCAGATATGTTCCTTGACGGCGGTACAATCGTAAGTACTGTTGACAGAGACGGTTATAAAGAAACTCAAAGAGCTTCTTCAGGTGTTTATACAAAAAAACCGGTAGTAGTATTGATTAACAAAGGTTCGGCTTCAGCATCAGAAATCTTCTCAGGTGCTATGAAAGATAACCACAGAGCAGTAATTATCGGGGAACAATCTTTCGGTAAAGGTCTTGTTCAGGAAATCAACAAACTTCCTTACGAAGCAGGTATCAATATCACAATACAAAAATATTTAACTCCTAACGGAACTGATATTAACAAAAAAGGTATTACTCCTGACATCGAGGTTAAATTAACAGAAGAAGATATCAAGAATAAAAACGACGTTCAATTACAAAAAGCTATCGAAGTTTTAAGTAAAATGACAAACGGACAATCTTTAGCTGTTCAATAAAAATTAAAAATCCAACTTATTAAAAGACTTGCATAGATAAGCAAGTCTTTTTTTATTGTAAAATATTTGTATGAAGAAAAATATTATTTTAATAGGCATGATGGGAAGCGGGAAAACTACCGTTGGAGCCGCTTTAGCAGAAAAACTTACTGACTTTCAATATATTGATATTGATTCGGAAATAGAAAAGAGCACTCAAAAAAAGATTTCGGAAATCTTTTTAAAACACGGAGAACCGTATTTTCGCATGCTTGAAACAGAAAAGATAAAAAAATTCTGTATCGGTGAAAATAAAATAATTTCTGCAGGCGGAGGAGCTTTTGAAAATGAAGATAACAGAAAAATCATGCTCTCAAACGGTCATGTAATCTATCTTAAAGCCACGCCCGATGAAATTTATAACCGCATTAAAAATGAAGTTCATAGACCGTTGTTAAAGAAAAATTTTTCTTTAGAAAAAATTGAATTTATAATGAAAAACCGAGAAAAAAATTATAAAAAAGCACATTTTACGATTGACACAACAGGAAAAACTCCATATAATATCGTGGAAGAAATAATCGGAGTTTTACATGACTAACCTTTCGGTAAACATAAAATCAAACGAAAAAAGTTATCCTATCTTTATAGAAGATGAAGACACAGCACTACTCAAAGAAAAAATATTATCATTTGTTGAGGGAAGAAACTTTTTAGTAATTATTTCCGAAAAGGTTGAAAAACTCTATGGAAAAACATTAAAATTTCCAAAAGAAAATGTTTTTATATTGAAAGACGGCGAGAAAGAAAAGAATTTTAACAATTATAAAAAAATTACAGAACGCGCATTAAAAATGAAGCTTACAAGAAAAGACGCATTTATTGCAATAGGCGGCGGTGTTGTAGGCGACTTGACAGGTTTTGCCGCATCAACTTATATGCGCGGCATTGATTTTATTCAGGTTCCGACAACTCTTTTGGCATGCGTAGACAGCTCTGTCGGAGGAAAAACCGCAATAGACACAGATTACGGAAAAAATCTCGTAGGAACATTTTATCAGCCAAAGGCTGTTTTTATCAACCCCAACTTTTTAAAAACCCTTGATGAAAGGCAATTTAAGACAGGTCTTGGTGAAGTTGTTAAATATTCTTTTATAGAAAAAAGCTGTAAGTGCGAAGAAGATTTAAATCTCACAAATTTCTTAAGCGAAAAAGCCGAAATGATTGTCAATCGTGATGAAAGAGTATTATCCAAACTAATAGAAATTTGTGTAAAATTGAAGATTTCAGTTGTTGAAAAAGACGAAAAAGAAGGCGGATTAAGAAGAATACTAAACTTCGGCCACACATACGGACACGCAATTGAAAAAATTACAAAATACAAAAAATATACTCACGGCGAAGCAATAGTTGAAGGCATGAAATTTGCATTTAACCTTGCTGTAAAAAGAAATTTAATTGACAAAAATTACAAATTTCTTGCAGAAGATGTAATTAAAAAATTCAATTTTGTTGACATACCTGAATTTGATATGGAAAAAATGATAGAGCTAATGCAAATGGATAAGAAAGCAACATTTGATAAGATTGTTTTTATACTTCCTACGGATTACTCAACTGTTGAAGCCTTTGAATTGGACAGTAAAGACTTATTATAACATATTTGTGAAACAATTACCTTTACGGCGTCTTTTTCTTAAATAATTTATTCCAGCCGTCTTTAAAGAATTTTCCTACTGCTTTCGCTTTATCCGAACAAAATGTTTTAATGCTGTTCCATTTACATTTACTTGTAAGCTTTGTCCAGCCTGATTTGACAGACGGAAATAATTTGGACTTAAACTTCCAGCCGCCTAATACAACAGCACCGATTGCTAAAGCCGCAAATGCACATTTCTTCCAGGCCGGATTTTTTACAAAGTTATTATCATTATTGTTTTCGGGCTTAAATTCATCAGTCTTTAGCTGATTTAGCTTTTGAGCCTGTGGAACAGGACCTGCAAATGGTGAAGGCGGCATAGCAGGAGCCCCGACATATCTCGGTTTTTGCCCTGTTACGTATGCAGGTGCATCAAAGTCTAAAACTCCGTTTTGTGCCAGCATATCCAAATTATTTGCCCAATTTGTGCCCATAATAATACATAACCTTTCTACATGTATATAAAGTTTTATTTAGGTTAAAAATTGCTTTTTGGCTATTTATTTGTTAAATTTTGTAATATGAAAGAGATTTTAAATGATAATAAGTATCTCATTATATTATGGGTTTTGTGTATAGCAGGATTAATATTTTTCACAGGTCATTACAACGGAATTCTTATTGACTTCGGACGCGAAGTGTATTATCCCGAAAGACTTCTGGAAGGAAAAATTTTATACAAAGACTTGTTTAACATTTACGGTCCTCTTTCATATCAGATTAACGCTGTTTTGTATAAAATATTCGGTGCAAAACTCTCTACATTGTATGCAGCAGGAGCTGTATGTTCATTATTAACAGTTAGCGGTGTTTACTTAATCGCTCAAAAATTCCTTTCAAAATTCTTAAGTTTTTGTATCGGAATTTTCACTATTACTGTCGGAGTTGCAACAACAAGTATTTTTAATTATCACTTTCCATATTCCTGGGCAGTATTATACGGACTTATAGCTTTTTTATTCTCATTATTTTTCCTTTTAAAATACAACGAAAGCAAAAAATCATCAGACCTATGCATAAGTTCATTTTTAGCGGGATTTTGCATTGCAAATAAATACGATTTTCTTTTATATGCATTAGTTGTTTTATTTTTTATAATAAAGTCCAAAGATTTAAAGGCTTTTTTATGTTTTATAATTGCGCCTATGATAAGCTTCGGAATCTTGTTTATTCAGGGGTTAAGACTGCCTGACATTTTGAATTCTCTTGCCATCGTAAAATCAATGGCTAATAGCAAAACACTTATTTATTTTTATGAAAACAGCGGAATTTATTTTCATCCGAAAGTTATACCGACAGTTTTGTTATTTTTTATGAAAACCGCTGTTCCTTTCACAGGGATACTTTTGGGCGCACATTTGTACGACAAAAGCAAAGTTGCATCATTGAGTTTCTCTGTAATAGGATATCTTGCAGCAATTTGGTTTGTTACAGAAAATATTAAAATCGTTTTCGGTTTTTTACCGATATTAATAACAATTATGGCAGCCGCAAGTTTTAAAAAATTAAACTCAAATCTTTTGATACTGGTAATTTCAGCCATAGCTGCCTGTGCAAAAGTTTTTTGGGTTCTGATAATTCAAGGCTACGGAAGTTATTATGTTTCAATAGCTCTTATTGCATTGATGGCATTATTATTCACATTACTGCCTAAAAAATTGGAAAAATCCACAGGTATTTATCTTTTGGTTGTAAGTGCGTTGATTTTAATTATTAATATAAACGGAGAACTCTTTGACAGCAGTAAAATAACAACAAATAAAGGAACAATATATACAAATAAAAGCATTGCAGACAGTTCAAACAGGCTTATAGAATATATCAACAAAAATACAGATAAAAATGACAAAATTGTAATTTTTCCTGAAGGTATGACTATAAACTTTCTTACAGACAGAAAAGCCGATGATTTTTACAACTCACTTTTGCCGCTGTATACTGAAAGTCTGGGAGAAAATAAAATTATTGAACATTATAAAATTCAACAACCCGAATATATTATATTTAACAACCTGAATATGAAAGATTATTATTTTAACTATATTTGTCAGGATTACGCGTTGGATTTTTGCGGATATGTTCAGGAAAACTACAACCTTGAACACGTTATTGATACAGATTTCAGGTATTTAATATTTAAACGAAAATAGTTTTTGTGCTAATATTTATTTAAATAGACAATAAAGGAACGAAGAATGAATAAATTTTATTTGACTACTGCAATAGATTATGTAAACGGAGCTCCGCATATCGGTCACGCTTACGAAAAAATTTTAACAGATATTATAGCAAGACACTTTTCACAGCGCTGTGATGATGTGTATTTTCTTACAGGAACTGACGAACACGGAATTAAAATCCAAAAAACAGCAGCTGAAAAAGGGATTACACCAAAAGAACTCTGCGATGAAAACGCTCAGAAATTCAAAGATGCCTGGAAAGCTCTTGACGTTGATTACACAAAATTTATAAGAACAACTGACGAAGAACACGAAAAAATAGTTCAAAAAATCTTTGATAAACTATTGAAACAAGGGGACATCTACAAACACTCTTATGAAGGTTTATACTGCGCAGGATGCGAATGCTTCTTAAATCCTAAAGATTTGACAGAAGACGGACTTTGCCCTGACCACCTTAAAAAACCTGAAGTTGTAAGCGAAGAAAATTACTTCTTTAAACTAACAAAATACAAAGATGCAATCATCAAACACATAAAAGAAAACCCGGGATTTATCGTTCCTGAATTCAGAGCAAACGAAGTTTTAAACCAGCTTGAAGATATTCAGGACATTTCTGTTTCCCGTGCAAAATCAAATGTTCAATGGGGCATTGATGTTTTAGGTGATGCAGACCAATCTATTTATGTTTGGATTGATGCGCTTTCAAACTATATTACAGCTCTGGGATATGACACTGAAAACCCGTCAGAAACTTTCAAAAAATACTGGCCTGCTAACGTTCAGGTTATCGGTAAAGATATTTTGAAATTCCACAGCATTTACTGGCCTGCATTTTTAATGGCTTTGGATTTACCTTTGCCAAAACAAATTCTTGCTCACGGCTGGATTACAATAGATGAATCAAAAATGTCAAAATCTTTAGGCAACGTAATTTCACCGACATCAGTTCTTGAAACATTTGAACTGGAATCCCCTGATGCTTTCAGATATTATATGGCAACTTCTGCACCTTGCGGACGCGACGGAAATTACTCAGATGATGACTTTAAAGAAAAAGTTAATGCTCACCTTGCAAACAGCATGGGTAACCTTTTAAACAGAACGCTTTCAATGCTTGTTAAATATTTTGACGGCGAGGTTAAGCCTGAATTTAAGGATGAAAATCCTTTAGCAAAAAAAGCTCTGGGTACGGTTCAAATAGTTAAAAATCATTTTGATAACTTCGAAATATCAGAAGCAGGATTGGAAATCGTTCAGCTTGTTGACACAGTGAACAAATACGTTCAGGATAACACTCCCTGGACACTTGCAAAAGAAGAAAAAATGACAGAATGCGGTCAGGTTCTTATTAATGTACTTGAAATTATGTGTATTATCTCTGCATTAATCTACCCTTACTGTCCAAATATTGCAAAAGAAATGGCAAGGCAGCTATCATTTGATTTAAGCATAAAATTAGACGATTTAACCTGTGATAATATTAAAACAGGTAAACTTATATCAAAAGATGAAATTAAGCCCGTATTCCTCCGCGTGGACAGCGAGCTTGCCGATAAATCTTCTAAAAAATAATAATCTATAATTATATATTAATATTACAGTTGCAAAAGCGTATTTAAATCAACATTTAAAGCTTTTGCAATTGCTATAATTGTACACAATCTCGGGTTTCCTACACCGCGTTCAATCATATTTATTGTATCTAATGAAACATCTGCCATCTCTGCAAGCTTTAGCTGAGAGATATTTAATCTTGCGCGTTCAACACGCATATTTTTTGCAAGTTCATTATTATAATACGACATATCCATTATTTAATTTTATTATGTTGATTTTTGATTATATATATGTTATAATCAGTATAATACTGAATATATTCAGTATTACATTAAACATAATACTTATTTTTAGGAGTATGATATGAATAATTTATCTGATATTTCTATAAGAATAGTTATACAGAACAGTCAACGCCGTTTCGGATTTACTCTTGCTGAGGACGCAAAGCGTCTTTCCCTGTTAAAAGATATTCGTCACCGTGCTTTTACTCTCGCCGAAGTCTTAGTCACACTAGGCATTATTGGTGTGGTTTCAGCTATGACAGTGCCGTCATTGATGCAAAATTATCAAAGACAGTCGTATGTTACACAGCTGCACAAGGTTTATAATGAGTTATCACAGGCAGCAATGCAATACATGACCGATAATAATGCTGTTAATCTAAAAGAGGCAGGACTTACAAATGCTGTGTCCATAGATGCATTCATAAAAAAGTATTTTAAAATTGTAAAAGAATGCGGAACAGACGGTACAGATTGCTATGGAAAAGGATATAAGAAAATTGACGGAAGCACATACAATCCTGCAATGCAGGGTGATACTACAAGATCATATATACTTGCCAATGGTGCATCAATAAGTTTTATTCCGAATAACATTGCGCAAATCCATTTGGATGTAAACGGTGCAAAAGGTCCTAACATCATAGGCAGAGATGTTTTTGCTTTGAGACTTTATAATAACGGGTTAATAGATGATTATTGTGCACAAGCACCTTGTTCTAAAGAAGAAAGAGAAACCCGTTTTAATACTTATTGCACTGTTAATTCTGATGGCACTTGGTGGGGCTGCTTTGGCAAAATTCTAAACGATAATTGGGAAATGACATATTAAAAAGCGGTCATAAGACCGCTTAATTTACTTATTCTTCGTCCCGATATTTTACCATCCCTGCTGTCACCGCATACATTGCAGCTGATATTTCCGATGCTGATGAAAACGGTCCGAACGATTTAATAAATTTTGCAGCATCAAAAGTATTCATATATCTTGTTAATTCTGTTTCTGCCTCATCTGTTAAGCCTCCGACAAACAATATGTTTTGAATAAAGTTTGCTGCCTTTTCTTCAACATCGTCTTCGCCATAATCGGTTTTGGTAAATTCTGCCGTGTCTTTTTCGTCTTTTTGCTTTGTGGCAACACCATATTCTTTAGCTTCTTCTGATGCGCTTTCTTCCTGCGTTTCCTGCAGCTCTTCTTCTTCTTCGGCAGCTGCAGCCGCTGATGTGTAATTTTTCGAATTTACTCCTGTAATTTCCATAAACCTATCCTTTCTGTATAAATTTCTACCCGTTTTATGTCGGATAATTTATGGAAAAACTTTAGAATTTTATTAAGAGATATTAATTTAAAAGTCCTTCTGTTTCGTTATACATAACCATATAAAAATCAGGACTTGTCATATCAGGGTTCTTTTTCATAAATTTTTTAATATCAAATTTTTCAAGATATTTATCTAGTTTTTTTACTGTTTTTTCGTTATTTTTATGTTCATCTTTAAGCTTTGCAATGTAGCTTTTTGTCATAGCAAAAACTTCGTCTTCCGTTAGAATAGGAAGTCCTCCGATTCTAACTTCATCAGCTTCTTCTTCCTCAAGGTACTTTTTAAGTTCCTTTTTGGGTTCTTCTTTTTGACGTTTGCCGTTGCTGTCTGAGGATGTGGAAGATGAAACCGAGCGATTGCCAAAAGGATTATTTACGGAATTAAACATAGAAAACGCCTCTTTTTTATTTTACTAACGACATTTTCACAAAAAATCTTTAATTTAATCCTCTGTTTAAATGAGATTACAATGAATAATAATAATCTTTTATAAGCTTACAGTCATCTTCGATGTTTGGACTTTCACAAACAAGCGCGCCCTTTACGCCAAATTCTTTCATAACTTTCAACAGGTCTTTGTAATTCATATCTGACTGCTCAAGCTCCAAATGCTGTCTTTCGCCTTTTGCAGTATATTCGATGCCCGCAAGGTGTCCGTGAAAATTATCAAGCGCATATTGTCCCAGCTCTTTACCGATTTTTTCAAGAACATAAGAAAATTCATCATAAGTATTGTATTCTCCTGCAGAACGAGCATGCAGGTGTGAAAAATCTATACAGGGAAGAACCTGCTCAAACTCTTTTGAAAGATTTACAATCTCATCAATGTCACCCCATTGAGTTGCTTTTCCTGTGGTTTCAGGACGAACCCAAACTTTTATGTTTTCACGCTCCAAAACATCGCAAATACGCTTTGTTTGCATTTTAACCTGGTTGTAAACTGTTTCCTTGTCTTTTCCCATATAAAAAGCAGCGTGATAAGTTATACTAAATGCTCCGGCTTGAGAAGCAACAGCAGCAGTGTCAATAATTCTTTGAACACTTGCTTCGACTTTATCTTCTTCTTTGGAATTAAGATTTATATAAAAAGGACCGTGAGCCGTGATAATAAAATTATCAGAACATTCTTTTACAAAACCTCTTGATTCTTCGCTCATTCTAACTCCATGAACGAATTCAAGCTCCATTCCGTCAAGTTCCATATCTTTTAATATATCAAATGCCTTCGGGTAAGAACCTTTACCTGTTCTCAAAGGCATACCGGCTGTCAAAAAATTTAGTTTATCAAATGATTTTTGCATAATCCTAAACCTTTGATTTTAACAAATCTTCAAGTATTTCACAAGCATCAGAAACGTATTTAGAGCATCTTTCTTTTTTCGCAGAACCTTCTAAGCCGCCTGAAAGCACTCTGCAGCATGTTATTTTGTTTCGCTTCTTAAATTCTTCAACAATCTTTGCAGCATTCTCACGCGCACAAACTTCATTGCTTTGAGAATTTTCACGTCCGAATTTATATCCTGAAATTATTTGTGCAGCTGCTAGCGCACCGCAAAGGCAACCTGATGACATTCCGCCTGAAAAAGCCGTTGCAACAGGCATTAATTCTGCAGGACACAAACCTTCTTCTATTGCTGCTTTTATCAAGCTTTCAGAACAAGAATAACCGTTTTTAAAATATTCTGCTGCTTTTTCTTTCATAGTTTCTCCTTAACGGATTTGTACAGGCATAATCAAGCCAACAAAATCTTCTTCACTGTTTGGTCTGAACATAGTTGCGGATAATGGTGTGTTTAATCCGATTTTAACTTCATCAGCATCAATATTTTTCAATGCTTCAAGAACATATTTGTAATTAAATGCTATTGCAAGTTCTTCACCTGAATAATCAATATCAAGGCTTTCTTCTGATTTACCCGAATCAGGAGTATCAGCAGAAAGTTTCAAGTTATTATTACTGAATTCAAGTTTTACAATACTTGTTTTTTCGTTAACCATAATTGATACACGTTCAATAGCTGAAATAACTTGAGATACATTTACAATAGCTTCTTTAGGACTTTCTTTCGGGATTAACTGATTATATTTAGGGAATTGACCTTCCAAAAGTCTTGAAATTGTGGTTGTTTTTTCAGATTTAATTATAAGTTTAGAATTTTCTGTATAAATTTTTACAGAATCCTCGTCAATAAAACTGCTCATTTTTATAAATTCATTTAATGTTTTTGAAGGAATAATTAATTGTTTAGCATGATTGTCTTTATTATCAATAGTTTCGCGAACTCTTGCAAGACGGTTTCCGTCAGTAGAAGCAATTTCAAGAATATTTTCAGAAATATCGCAGACAATACCGGATAAGAGATTGCTTGTTTCATAGCTTGCAGCAGCAAAACCTGCTTGTCTTACAGCTTTTACAAAAGGTCTGATTTCAATTTCAAAACCATCGTTTTCATTTATTTCAATATTTGAAAATTCAGGCGGGAACTCGTTTGCTGAAATACCGATTATATCAAACTTTGAGTTTTGGCAAGTTATATTTACGGATGTTTCTTCATTGTTCATTTCAAAAGTTATAAGTTTATCTGAAAGCTTTGAAACTATTTCGTTGAGAGTTTTTGAAGGTAGTGTAATTTTACCTTCTTCTTCCACTTGAGCATCAACATAAGCTATAACCGTAAAATCCAAATCTGTTGCAACAAGTTTAATTGAGCTGTTACCGATAGTTTCTATCAAAATATTTAAAAGCACCGGCTGTAAAGCTTTCATAGAAGTAGCTCTTTCTACAATTTTAATCCCGTTATATAAATCTTCTTTTTTTACAACAAATTTCATATCCATTACTCCTTAAGTTATTCTTATAACTAAATTATAGATGAATAATAAAACAAAAGAAAGAAATATAAAAAAAATGTAACCTTTTAAAGTTTTAAACAATAATGTTTTCTATTATATATTATAT